>OLPD01000603.1_pt1 | contig 25259 bp, 13 predicted proteins | sample 1672111 | NCBI WGS metagenome assembly OLPD01 (sample SAMEA3136646, study PRJEB25190) | human gut metagenome
TGCAATGCTTGCTACTTCTAATGTGCCGGTATGGGCTGCTGAGTTCAGCGATGGTACAGACGTTGCTGTAACATCCGACGCAGAAGTACCAGTAGTTACAGAAACTCCAGCAGATGATACTGCTGATGCATTTTCAGCTGAAGAAGAAGCTCCTGTTGTTACAGATGAAACAGCAGATGCTGCTACAGAAGTTGTTGAAAAAGGTGATTTAATTCTTGACAACGTTACTGTTTCTAAAAGCCAGACTTTCGGATTAAACAAGAAGGTAGCTGTAACAGGAACCATTAAATATAGAGATGGTAAGGATGCTAAAGTATTAGATGATTATTGGTTTGGATGGAGAGTAAAAGGCACAAACAATGCAATTTTTACTGACCATATAGCAAAAGATAACACAACTGATAAGATGTCCTTCTATCCGGATTTTGCAGGCGGCGCAACATATAAGCCGGGAGAATGGATTGAATCTCAGGCTAAAAATGTTGACTGGAGCCAGTATGCAGGAAAGACACTGGAATTATATGTATATAATAACGAAGCAGATGATAACATCAAGATCGATCCAACAGTTATCGGCGAAACTACAATTGAGAAATGCCCTATTGAAGGTACACTCAAGTTAAGCAAAGACGGAGTAACTGCTGGTCAGACTCTTGAATATAATGGAAAAGACTTCTATTATACAAATGATTCTAATGATGGAAGTGATAATGCTATAAAATTATATACTGGGGGAACAGACCCTGTAATTGTTGTTACATCTGGTGATGCTACCCCTGGTAAAAAAAATATAGCAGTATGGGATAGCGCAACTGTATCAAAATACTTTGATGTAGCCGCAACTAAGACTGCTAGAAATGCCGGTGAGAAATTAACAGTAACCGCAACTGCTAAAAAAGATTCTCCATATATTGGCACCATCTCTGCTAAAGAGCTTGAAGTACAGAAAAAACTTTTTGATGCTAATGATTTTGATTTAAGTGTAGCAGAAGGTCTTTCCTATCAGTACACAGGAGCTGCTATTTCTGTTCCAACTGATAAAATATCATTCAAAGAAAAAGCGGACAAATTAGCTGGTGTTGACTTATCATCTGCTGTAAAAGAAGCTGAAACTGTTGTCAAGGGACCAGCCGGACAGGTAAATGTAAAAGTAACATTTGATACTTCTAAGTTGCCAAACTTCAAATTTACTGCTGATGAGACAGAGGATACACGTTGGAAAACTGCTTTTTTAATTACTGGGGGAGTAGCTCTTAACCAGAATGTTGAAATTACAAAGCGTGATCTGAGTACAGATGCAACAACTGTAACACTGAAACATGGTCGTGTAATGACTGATTCAACTGTGGCACAGTTCCTTGATAATCTTAAATTTTCAGATAAAGCCGGAAATGCTTTGCCATTGACACTTGGAACAGATTACAATCTTTATATCGAAAATCCAGATAAGAGTGCTACAACTACAGTAGACGCTGCTACAAGTCCATTTGAATTCGAACAGACTGGTACTTATGTAGTTACAATTAGTGCAAAAGAAGGGACTGGTCAGACCTGCGTTAAGAGTCAGAAGATTAATGTAGATGTTGCTAAGAACGTAATTTCTAAGATTGAAACTTCTAACAATTATGCACCTTATTACACAGGAACAGAAATTAAACCATCTAAATCTGATTTAGGAAAACTTAAGATTTATGATGTAAATACTGCTGCCGTTTCTGAAGAACTGCAGGATAACCAGTATGATATCATTGGATATTCCAACAATGTAAATGCATCAAAATATGACGCTAGCGGAAATGCAACAAGCTGGGGATATGTTGAAATTAAAATAAAAGGAACATCTTCTCATAGTGGACAGACTTATAAGATTCCTTTTGAAATCCAACCTCTGACAGTATCTGCTGATTCTGTAACTGTACCGAAAACTGTTACTTATAACAAAGGCTATGGTGAAGCTAAAGATTATAATGTACAGTTAGTAGTAACAGCAAAAGATGCAACTGGAAAGATCGTTAAAGGCTTAAGTGCTGACGATTACACTGTAAAATATGAATATGTTGATGGTGGTGCTAAATCCGAAACTAATGGTACTGCAAAGAATGAGCTTCACGATAAGATTAAGGCAACTATCACTGTTAAAAACAGCAACTTTGTTGGTGAAAAAGGACAAAAAGTTGAAATTCCTATGACACAGTTCACAGAAATTGTTGAAAAAGCAATCACCAGTGACATGATCAAAATCAATCCATCCAGCTATGTATATACCGGTGGTAATATCACTCCTACATATACAGTACTTGATGGAGCAATTGCTCTGTATGATAAAGCTATATATGATACCAAAGGTGAATACGAACAGGTAAGCATTACAAATAATAAAGAAGTCGGAACTGGTACAGTAACTGTAAAGGGTGTTACAGGAAAATATTCCGGAACTGCATCTGCTAACTTCACAATCACACCGGCAAATACATCAGATGTAAAAGTTACATTTACAGATGTCAGTGAATGCCAGTACACCGGAAGACAGGTCAGACCGCGTACATTCAAAGCTACATTAAACGGCAATGATGTCACCAATCAGTTTGAGATTGTAAGCTACGGTGAAAATATTTCTGGAAAAGGAACCGTTGTATTAAAACCGGTTGATGGAAATAAGAATTTCACTGGTTCCAACATTACAGCAGACTTCAACATCATTAAAGAAACTGTAACAGCAGACTTAAAACTTTATAATAAAAATGGAAAAGATGTTACTTTTGACTATAAATTAAATAAAACAGATGGAACAGCTACAGCTACTGAAGTATTGGAAACATCAGTTAAAGATAATGGATACTTTGACTTTGATGGAACAGCTAAAACATTTGTAAGCACTGCTCTGCAGAATATTAAATCTTCTTCCAAAGTTTCTAAAGCAACAGCAGATGATTTTGAAGTTAAGTACATCGACAACATTTCCGGTAAAAAATCTGATGCAAAACATAAGGGAATTGATTGTAACGTTGCATATGTATACGTTGTTGCAAAAGACGGCTCCGGATATACCGGAACCAAACAGTTCACAACAGCAGATGGTACAACCATCAAAGGTGTTGTAGATTATGTTGCTTTCGCAATCAAAAATGTTAAATTTGACAATCAGAATGTTTATGTACAGAATGCTACCTATGCAGGTGGTCTTCCTGTAAAACCAAATGTTTTGGTTCAGATTAAAGGCAACACTCTTGTAGAAGGTAAAGATTATACATTAAAGTTAGAACTAGTAAATGCTAATGCTGTTGATCCAAGTGGAGTTAACTTTGTAAATGTTACAGATGGTAAAGTTTATAAAGTAACTGTAACTGGTATTAATGGTTATAAGGGATCTAAAGGAGAAGCTACATGGGGCATTGACAAGAAGGATATCAAAGACTGTGATATTAAGGTTACAAATGGTGTCGTAACTGTCATGAACGGATACATTCCTGTTCCAACCACAGAATATACATCCAAGAACAACGGAGACGGAACCTACACAGTAACAGCTAACAGTGCATCCAAGAACTACACAGGATCCAAGACTGTAAAAGCTGATGGAAAAGCCGCAGATGAGAAACCAGATGCTCCAATGATCAGCAGTGTTAAAGTTGTTGGCAACAAAGCAACTGCAATCCTTTCCGGTGATTCCGAAGGTGCTGCAGGTTACGACTATGTAATCTCTACAGACCGCAATTGCATCACAAACAAAGACTATGATTCCGTAAACAAAAATCAGGTTCAGACTTCTACTACATTTAAATATGTACAGCAGGGAACCTACTACGCATACTGCCACGCTTGGAAACGTGACGCAAACGGTAAGAAAGTATTCAGCGACTGGTCTAATGCATATCCATTCGTTGTATCCGCAATCACACCGGACGCTCCTGTTATCACAAACGTTAAAGTAAGCGGATCTACTATCAAAGTAACATACAAAGCAGCTGCAAATGCAACTGGTTACGATGTAGTACTGGGAACTGGCTCCAAGAAAGAAAACGGTGAGACACGTCCATACCAGTATGGCAATCACAAAAAACTGAACCTCAAAGAAGGTACAGTAACAGCAACATTCAAGAAAGTACCAAAGGGAACATGGGTAGTTGGAATGCATGCATTCAACAGAACATCCGAAGACGGAAAGAAAGTCTTCAGCCCATGGTCAAACCTGAAAAAGGCTACTGTTAAATAATCCATTTGGGTAATTAATACAGATTCCTAAAAAGAAGGCTCCGGTCATTGCGATCGGAGTCTTTCTTTTTAGGAACTTTTTCCCACATCCCCAGATAATCTTATGATATAATCAACATACAGAACCATCACTTAAAATATCTCTATATGAAAGGAAATCATGTATGAAGAAAAGAAAATCATGTTTTATCTGGCTCTTGTGTATTCTTCTCCTGGTCACAGCTTTACCTGCTGTAGATTTTACAGATGTCCAGGCAGTATCTGTCAGCAGTACTTTCACCGGATGGAAAACCTACGGTGGAAAAAAATACTATTATAAGAATGGCAAAAAGCTGACAGACCTGCACAAAATCGGCAAGTATTATTACTGTTTTGCCGCAGACGGTGCTATGCTTACAGGGTGGCACCGTATTCATAATCGTTTCAGGTATTTTGGCAAACAGACTGGAAGAATGCGTATCAATCAGACTGTAAATGGACGAAAGATCAACAGTAAAGGTGTCTGGACTCCTGTTGTTGTACTGGATCCGGGGCATTCTGCTGTCGTTGCCGGTGGTTATGAACCTCTTGGGCCTGGTTCCAGCCAGCTGAAAGAGAAAGATACTTCCGGAACCCAGGGTGTTGTTACAGGTGTGGAGGAATATAAGCTCAATCTGAGCATTGGCCTTCAGCTAAGAACCCTTCTTCAGAAAAGAGGGTTTAAGGTAATAATGACCAGAACCAACAGTAAAGTAGCTCTCAGCTGTATTGACCGCGCAAAAGTGGCAAATAAGGCAAAAGCAGATGCGTATATCCGTATCCATGCCAATGGAAGTGATAATTCCTCTATCAGTGGAGCACTGACTATCTGTACAACCAGAAACAGTCCTTATATTTCATCTATGTACAGAAAAAACAAAGCTCTTTCTGAGGCTGTGCTCAATGCATATGTGTCAGCTACAGGATGCAGAAAAGAATACGTCTGGGAAACAGACTCTATGACTGGAAATAACTGGAGCAAAGTTCCGACAACGATTATCGAGATGGGATATATGAGTAATCCTTCCGAAGACCGCCGTATGCAGCAAAGTTCTTATCAGAAAAAAATGGTACGGGGAATTGCAAATGGAATTGAGAATTACCTGATTAAATAGCCTTGCTTTTGAGTCGCAGACAGTTTATACTGGACTGAATGGGTATAAAAAATAATTTGGAGGATTTTTCAAATGAAAATTGCAGTAACATACGATAATGGAGAGATTTTTCAGCATTTTGGAAAAACAGAGTCTTTTAAAGTTTATGAAGTGGAAGACAACAAAGTAGTTTCCAGTGAAGTGATCGGTTCTAACGGTACAGGACATGGTGCACTTGCAGGTCTGCTTGCTGAGCAGGGTGTAAATGTTCTGATCTGCGGTGGTATCGGCGGTGGTGCTCAGACAGCTCTCACAGAGGCAGGAATCGAATTATGCGCCGGAGCCCAGGGAAATACTGACCAAGCAGTTGAAAGCTATTTAAAAGGCGAATTAGTGTCTTCCGGAGCCAACTGCGACCATCACCATCATGAAGAAGGACATTCCTGCGGCAGCCATGAGGAGGGACACTCCTGTGGAGACAGCTGTGGTGGCGGATGCGGTGGATGTGGCGGATCACAGCCACAGCTTACAGGACGCAATGTAGGAAAAACCTGCCGCACACATTACAGAGGAACTTTCAATGACGGAACACAGTTTGATTCTTCTTACGACCGTGGCGAACCGCTGGAATTCATCTGCGGTGCAGGCCAGATGATCAGAGGGTTTGATGCTGCTGTAGCTGACATGGAAGTTGGTCAGATCATTGATGTTCACCTTATGCCTGAAGAAGCATACGGTATGGCAGATCCAAACGCTATCTTCACTATGGAAATCGCCCAGCTCCCAGGTTCCGAAGACCTGACAGTTGGCCAGCAGGTATACCTGTCAAACCAGTTCGGTCAGCCATTCCCTGTTAAAGTGACAGCTAAGGATGAGAAAAACATTACATTTGATGCAAACCACGAAATGGCTGGAAAAGAACTTAACTTCAAGATTGAATTAGTAGAAGTGAAATAAGACAAATACTCAGGGCAGCCTCCCGGCAAAAATTTTGCCGATGAGACTGCCCTGTTTTATACTTTATTTACCAAAGTGATAGTGCTTTTTGTAGTTTTATAATTTACAAGTAAAGATTTATCGTTTTTGTGGGCTTACTGTATATTCGCTTACCGTTTACTGTCTTAAAAGCTTTTACATAATAGTTATAAACCCAGTACATGCCTGTCTGGGAATCATAAGCTTTTGTGTCTTTCCAGGTTGAGACAGAGGACTTCACTGTTTTGGCAACGGAACCATTGCGGTAAATCACATATCCGGAAGCACCGGCTACTTTTGTCCAGGAAACCTCTGTACCACCGTTACTCATTTTACATGAAACCTTAGATGGAGCCGGGACAGCAGCTTTTCTTGATTTCACCGCTGAAAATTTAGAATATTTGTTTTTTCCACTTGCGTTGGTTCCATAAGCACGGACTTTAAATGAATAGGTTACTCCCGGTACTACAGCTGCATCGAAACTGAGGGATCCTGTTTTCAGAGTTTTTATCCGCTTATAAGAAGACCGGGAATCTGTCTTGCAGTAAATCTGGTATCCTTTGGCACCCGGAACCTTTTTCCAGGTTAAATGTATTTGATCTGCAGATTTCTGGGAAAGTTTCAGCACCGGTTTTGTCAGTGGTGTGTTGTTCTCAGATACCTTTACCGTCACCTGACACTGGGTCTGAAAATCTCCGGCAGAAGCAGTGATTACTGCCTGACCATAACCGTTCCCCTGAATGGTTCCATCCTCTGAGACAGATGCAACCCCAGGATTACTGCTTGTCCAGACCACATCTTTTACATCATCAGAGTTGGATGGTGTAAAGGAAGGCGTGAGCTTCTGTGTATTGCCTTCGTCAATTGTCAGATTTGTCTGGTTCAGAGCAATTCCATTAAGTGGAGTTGTCACTACGGGGATTTCATACAGGTATGTGCGGGAACTGTCATAGTTGCCGTTATCATAATTTCCGGATACCCATACAATATTACGTCCCCATAAGATCGGCTGTGAATCCGTCTGGATCGTTACATTCTTGTATAACTTGGATAATATTACGTTTCCGGACATATCCATAAGGAGATAATGCAGAACGCTCTGGTTGGAGGTTTCCTCTGAGAAAAGGACTGCGTACTGATTATTTCCTACGGGGATAAGTTTTGGTTCTGTCAGAGTTATTTCTGCTCCTGACGGTGAATACTGAGTGAGCCAGATAAATCTGGAAGTCATACTGTTCTTATCTGTGATTATCATAAAGATATTTTTGTTAAGATTCTCATATCCGGTCTGTCCATTCACAGCAAAACCATGGGGAACAGACTTGCCTACTGTGATCAGATTATTTCCCGCCAGAGAAAATCCGGTTACCTCGCATCCGGTATAATTATCACCTGTAGCCCCCATAAAAGGAAAAATATTTACAGCATGATCCTGAGCGATATATCCGCCGGAATATGCGGAGAAGGAAGACAGAATCAGACCTCTGTAATAAGCATCCCCGTGATCCAGAAAATATACATGAGAACCGTCATTTACAACAAACTGATTAAAGGAATGGCTGCAATAGGGCATATCTGAATTAATAAGTGTCATATCCTGAGTGTTAATGACAAAAGTGATATTACTCTGATGATGTATCCCTTCCATCCAATACATTTTCCGTCCTGTGTGTACGATCAGGGTAGAACCGATCTGGGTCATGCGCAGGGAAGCAGCGTCAAAAGGAATGTAGATTCCTTCAAACATATTTGTATATCCGCCACCAATGTCCGTTGCACCAAGCAGTTTCCAGGCACGGCTGTATTTAAGGATTCGGACAGCAGTTATGCTGTTGTCTTCATTCAGATTTTTCTGTCCTGTTGCAACATAAAAATTCCCATCTGGTGCAGCGTAGAACCCTCCCCACAATGGAAGTGGAAGCTTTACTGTTGTTACATTGGTAACATTAAGATCGGAATTGCAGGTGGCATCATATAAAGTCTGATCTTTCCAGGCAACAATGTGAAGATTTCCTGTTTCATCTGTATAGTAAGAAGTATATTCAGGACTTGCCCAGTTCCAGCTGTAAGATTCGCTGTTGATTCCCATACCCTGAAGCTGGGAAAGAGCCTTTCTCCGGCCAAAGGAAGACTTTGAGGAATAGGTGGAAGTACCAGCTGTTATTCCCTGACCTGCATTTGCAACCAACGTGTCCCCCTCCTGAACAGAAGGCATTTCTTTTTCATCCGAAAAGAAATCATCGTCTGTCTGTTCCGAAGTAAACTCATCTTCAGTGTCATTGAACTCTCCATTGTTATCAAGCTCCTCAGGAACAGAAATTACATCTTCGTTTGCCGCATTATCCGGGTCAGTAAAAATGTCTGTACCATATGCAGGAGCAACATTCATTAGAGCTATAGAAGAAGCCAGTAATAAAGCTAACAATTTCTTTTTCATCTTTCAAATCCTCCTTGGAAATAATGGTGGTTTTGTGTTGGAGTTGCATGGTACCAAATCAGTGGTCTGGTACATCGAAAGAATTATTCTTATATAATCAATATAGCACACAACTTTTGCAACGTCTATGACAGATTGTGTTGATTTAGCGCGTGAAATTGCCAGACAGAAACTGCTCGGCACTAATCTTACTGGGGCAAGTCCAGTCATGGGTATTTACCGCCAAGTGTAGCGAACCACAAGTCGGTATCAGTAACGGTATGGATAATGGTAAACGTAAACCGAAATTGTAAATCAAGAGGTTGTGGAACGAAAGATTAATGTCTTACCTCGGGAGACCCTACTCATCCTGCTATTATCCAATCCTGTTACTGGATAATCATGCAGCCTAAGGGAGGGGATTTTCTCCCCTACCCAGTTACATATATCAGTTCATTATAAAATGCTTAAATTTTTGTCTTGACAACTGAACCACTATAGTGCGTATACTATGAAGAAAACGAATGGGATGGTCCACTTTCGTTAAAGGATATGCTGGAAATCCCAGAGAAGATAAAGCAACTGGTATCGGACTATAGGATGAACTTGATTCAGGTGAGAACAAGTGATTCCCTGCGCTTCTGTAATTCAGATGTAAATATGGTATTTGATGTGAGCAGAAGCATTTATGCAAAAAAATTATGAGAAGATCAGGGAAATGTACCAGGATCAGGAGATCTCTGCAAGTCTTGGACTTGTGATAGGTTCAGTCACAGAATCGCAGCAGCTTATTGACCATGCTTTAAGATCAGAACAGGAAGAAGGGCCGATGAGTATGTGTAATGCATTGGAAGAATTAAGACGCGAAGGGGTGCTTGAAGGTCAGCGTGAGGGACGACTTGAGAGAATCCGTGCAACGATAAGAACCTGCAAAAAATTCAACATTAGTGAGGAGGATATAATCAGAAATATCATGGAAGAATTTTCCTTATCACAGGAAAAAGCCTCTGGTTATGTAAAGAAATATTAGTAGATTGCGAATTACTCGGTAACTGAGTTATCAGAGCATCTGAAGATGAAACATACAGAGAACAATTATATAAAGAGTTTAAAATCTAGCCAGTGGTTTCTTTATGCCAGAATCGGAACTGGGAACTATCAGCTATGTAAAAAATACTGGTAAACCAGTACGGAGAGTCTTTGATCATATTGGTCAAAGGCTCTTTTTTGTACAAAGAAGAACCTCGGTCGAAATGATCTATTTCGATGAGTCTTTAGACTCCAGTGCCGGTAACAGACCCTTATAGGGTCAAAGCAAACCACCGGCTAAGCCGGTGGTTGTGATTTAGGGACTTATTTCACAGACCCTTTCTTTTTAGGAATCTGTGAGTATGTAAATAAATTGTTTATTAACGATACCTGAAAGTTATCGATATGTGTGACTCTTAATAAATTATTTCTTTACATAGATTTCGATTTTTTTAGTTCTGACAGAGCAGGAACCTGTTGTTACCATTTTGTATCCTGCTGGTACCGGAACTTCACTGGCTTTAATAGATGTAGCTTTTTTATCGACAACGATTTTTCCAGTAGTAACAATTCTGTTTGTTTTTGCTAATCTATAAACAACTTTAATTGTTTTTCCTAATTTTTTAACCTCAACAGTTACTGTATTATTTTCGGAAATTTTTAATTTGGAATCAGTTGTTGCAATCCGATATCCGGCTGGTGCTGTGATTCTGCTCTTATCAACATATTGGGCAGTAGCTACTACAGAAAGTTTTTTACTGCTGACAACATTACCAGATTCTTTAAAAATAACAGTTACAGATTTCTTATTCTGGTCTACAGTAATATAAACTTTGTTATTTTGGGAAATTTTAATGTCACCAACGATGCCAATTGTATATCCATCTGGTGCTGTTAATTTGCCAGTGTTAATATAAGTAGCATCTTTATCAACAGTCATAGGAGCTGTTTTGATGACATTTCCTTTTCTATCCTGATATACAACAGTAATTCCTTTTGTTGTAACTGCTTTACGAACTTCTGCGTATACATAGCCATCTCTGATTGGGAGATCACCAACTTCAACAAGTTCATAACCTTCCGGAACAGTAAGTTTGCTGGTATTTACAGAAGTAGCATCTTTAGCAACTTCAAGTTCAGGCTCAGCGATCTGTTTCTTTTCGTCTGGGCAGTAGAAGTTAATTTTTACAGTTTTAGTAGTTGCTACAGTAGCACTGCCAACATCAACAGAATCAAATGCTTCTGGTGCGGCATCAGTTCCATCAGAGAATACGCTGACGTCAGAAGCTGCTACAGGTACAACGCTGGTCCCTGCTACGCAGGCAGCGAGCATTAAAGCCATGATTTTTTTTCTACGTTCTTTTAATCCCATATTCTTTTTCTCCTTCATTATCTGGAAAACATATTTCTTTTGCATTGCAAGAATGGGGCATAATCATGAATTATGCCCCGTCTTGCCTGTTGGAATCTTATATAAAATTACCCAAATGGATTATTTTACAGTGATCTTTTTAAGATTGGACCATGGGCTGAATACTTTCTTGCCGTTTTCGGAAGTTCTGTTGAATGCATGCATTCCTACTGTCCAGCTTCCTTTTGGTACATTCTTAAATGTAGCTGTTACTGTACCTTCTTTGAGGTTCAGGATCTTGTGATCGCCATAGTGGTATGGACGAGTCTCGCCGTTTTCTTTCTTGGAGGATGTTCCAAGTACTACGTCGTATCCTGTTGCATTAGCAGCTGCTTTATATGTTACTTTTACAGTTGTTCCGCTTACTTTTACGCTTGTGATGATCGGAGCATCCGGTGTGATTGCAGATACAACGAATGGATATGCATTTGACCAGTCGCTGAATACTTTCTTACCGTTTTCGTCACGTTTCCAAGCGTGGCAGTATGCGTAGTATGTTCCCTGCTGTACATACTTAAAGTTAGTGGATGTGCTGACCTGATTCTTGCTAATGGAATCATAGTCTTTATTTGTGATGCAATCGCGGTCTGTAGAGATTACGTAGTCATAGCCTGCAGCGCCATCAGTATCACCAGAAAGAACAACTGTTGCTTTGTTTCCAGTAACATTTACTTTAGTGATCATCGGAGCATCCGGTTTTTCATCTTCTGCTTTTCCGTCTGCAACTACTGTCTTGGATCCTGTGTAGTTTTTGGATGTGCTGTTTGCTTTTACTGTATATGTTCCGTCAGTGTTCTTTTCAGAAGTATATTCTGTAGCCGGAACTGGGAGATATCCATTTAATACAGTTGTAACGCCATCTTTTACACTTACAGTACAATCGTTGATGTTCTTCTTATCAACGCCCCATGTTAAGTTTGCTCTGGAATAAGCTGTACTGTCAACATCGTCTGTATCGAATGTTGCAACACCAGATTCTGTGTATCCGTTGATACCTTTGATCTCAACGCCATAGATGTCACCAACTGTTACATCAATAGGAGTTACAGTGTTACCATTTTTGTCGATTAATCTAAGTGTATAATCTTTACCTTCAACTAATGTGCTTCCACCAATCTGAATCAGTACTTCTGGTTTAACTGGAAGACCACCTGCATATGTAGCATTTTTAACACTTACATTCTTAGCAACAAATTTAACAGATTTGATTGTAAACGGGATATAAGCAACAACACCATTGATAATTGTTCCGTCAGAAGTAACAATTGTCTTGGTTCCTGCAAATCCTGTTCCTTCTTTAGCTACTGCATAGATATAACCAATGTTTTCTTTTCCTGCAGTTACTTTCTTACCTGTGATATTATCAGCGTATTTAATCTCGAAATCACTTTCTTTTGCAGTTGTCTTTACGCCATCATCAGTAACTTTTCTGATATTGCTTAATAATGCTTTTGCAAAAGTATGCTCATTTCCATCAAATGTGAATGCAGTCTGGCTGTTATGAACTACGCCATTTACATTTCCGTCAGCATCTTTATCTACATCTGCTGTATAAGCGTTTGTTACATCAAATCCTTTGCCGTCGTAAACATTAAGGGTAGCTTCTACTTTTTCTTTTACGATATTGAAGCTTGCTGTGATGTTAGAACCTGTGAAGTTCTTGTTTCCATCTAATGGTTTCAGAACAACTGTTCCGACTCCGGCTTCAACGTTTTCGCCATAAGAAACGATTTCAAACTGGTTGGATACATCGTTTCCGTTTAATGTTGCTGTAAATTTACGAGGTCTTACCTGTTTTCCAGTGTAATCCTGATCAGCGATGGATACTTTTACATCTGCTGTGTTTGCAGCTGTGATTGTAAATGTTCCAGTTGCTTTTCCTGAATAGAAGTAGTTGTATCCCTGTACAGTGATTGTTCCAGTACCAACATTTACAGCATTGCTGATGCTTACTTCCTCATATTCAGCATCTTTATCGTTAACTTCACCCTTCTTGTAAAGAGCAATAGCACCGTCAAGCACTGCATAAGTAGGCTGGATCTTTCCACCTGTGTAAGTATAAGTAGAAGGTGTTGCAACAACCATAGCGTCTGTTAATTTCTTAGGTACGATTTCTGTCTTACCGCTTGCTGTAACAGTTCTTGTTTTGCCGTTTGTTGTTTTTAAAATATAGTTTGTGTTTGTAACAGTAACTTTTGTAATGATGTTGTTAAACAAGTCATTAGCGATATCTTTGTTTTCATATTCATATTTAACTGTGAAATCGCTGTCTGTGAGAGTTTTTTCTACTTTTTTGCCTGTTTCGTCTTTTGCTACAACTGTTACAGGAAGTTTATATTCGCCTGCTTCTGTAAGTGCTTTATTAATAGAAACATCATCCGGTACAGTTACATAATCAGCTTCAACTACCAGTGGTTTGATTAAGAACGGAATAGATGCTGTCTGATCTTTGTATGTTCCGCTTGTAATCTTGATGTTAACGTAAGCGTTTGCTACTGGATTGTAATTTCCGTCATATACAGTTGTTGCATTTACGTTGTTTGTATATCCTGTGATTTCGTATCCGTCTGTTCCAAGATCTTCTGTTTTGGGTTTACCCTGTGCGTTGAAATACTGAATAACCAGTTCTCCTAAATCGCTCTTGGAAGGTTTGATCTCATCGCCTGTATAATCTGTTGTATACTGTGTTTTTGCAGATACAGCATTTAATGCAGCTGCAGTAGCAACAACAGTGAATGTCTGCTCACCTGTGCAGTTTCCACCGTCTTTTGCACGTACTGTAACAGTATATGTACTTCCGTTTTTAAACTGTTTAGCGTCTGTACCATCAGCATTTTTTACAATAAGTGTATATTCTTTGCTGGAGTTTTTAATTGCAGAAAGGTCTGAGCCTTCTACACCTGTAAATGTCAGATAATCAGCTAATTTGCTTACAGCAATATCTGTTGGAATCTGTCCACTTAAAGTGTTAACAGTAATCTTTGTTCCTGCTGTAGAGAGGTCACGTTTTGCAACGTTAACAGTCTCATTTGTTGTGTAATATTCATCTGCACCTGTAAAATTCTTTAATTTTGTTTTGTCAACATATACAACAACGGGGTAATCACCTACTTTTGTATATTCAACCTGAGCAGTTGTAACTGCAGCAGATAAATCAGCACCGCTTAATTTTCCATCAGCGCCTTTATTACTGGAAGCAGATTCTTTTAATGTAATGTTATCTTTGGAAATCTTAATAGCCTTACCTGTATACTGATAGGACTGTCCTTTTGTTGCTGTTGCAAGGATATCTCCTTTTGCATATGCTTTTGCTGTTACCTTACCGATTACAAGTTCAGCACTGCCTGTGTAAGCAGAGTCTTCTTTTGCTGTTACAGTAAGTTTGAATTCTTCTTTATTATTAGTTGCATTAGTTACAGATGTTTCATAAGCATCAGCAGCTACATTTGCATTTTCAGAATCCAGAACAGTAAGTGCAACGCCGTCAGCTTCAGTAATAGTCTGAGCAAAACCGTTGTATGCTTTTGTTGTGGTTGCAGGTGTAGCAGTCACAGAATTTAAAGATCTCTTTTCTACAGCTACAGAAATACCTGTGTTAATGTCATAAAGAGTCTGCTGATTGCTGTCTACATCGTAAACATAAAGAGTTAATGTTTTTCCAGCCATGTCAGCTGTTGTATTCAAACTCATATCAGCTGCATCGTCTACTTTTCCGTTAGAAGATGCATATGCAATACCTTTTTCGTCAACCCAACGATACTGCCATCCACCTTCTACTTCTGATCCGTCAGTTTTAGTTACAGTACCACTGATAACAGATGCTCCTCCCCAAACAACTTTTTTGCTGTCTGCAGATAAGTTAAGAGTAATATCAGCTTCATTTACCATTACAGATGCTGGAGCTGCGTCTTCTGTATCGTCAACAACAGGAGCTTCTGCAGCGAACGCATCTGCTTCAGTAGCTACGGAAGCGTCAGTACCATCGCTGAACTCAGCAGCCCAAACCGGCACGTTAGAGGTTGCCAGCATTGCAACGACGAGAGACATACTTAAGGTTTTCTTAGCCATGCCTTTCTTCGTATTCTTAATCTTTGTCATGATTATAGTTCCCCTTTGGGTGGTGGACAGGTTGATTTTGGAGAAAATTTCGTATGGGGAATTGATTTCAGACTTGAGGAATATCTGGATTTTATGATTTATAAGTGGATAATTGTTGACAGTCGCAGTAAAAACAGGCAGTTATTGCACATAAATCTGATGATGTATTGAAAAAACTCTTCTTGTTTTACGCTGATTGCAATAAATAACAGTATATAATGAGACTCATAAAATATAAAATATCCAGGGGATCTACCTAAAAAACTGACGGTGTCGGATCAGCGAAAATAGATTTCAACAATCGTGTCTGTATTTTCCCTATTGCCACAATAAATCGGAACCCGGGTCACAAAACATAAAAATAGTATTATACCCGTTCGGGATGATTTGATATAGAAATATATAAATTATACCCGAACGGGATTTTTATATATAATTCGCTTGAAATTATACCCGAACGGGATTAATATGTTTAATATGAGTACAATTGGAGATTATATAAAAGAAGAAAGAAAAAAAGCAGGGCTGACGCAGGAGGATTTTGCAATCCGTTCCGGACTTGGACTTCGTTTTGTAAGGGAATTGGAACAGGGAAAAGAAACTGTGCGTCTGGACAAAGTGAATCAGGCACTGGCAATGTTTGGGAAAGAAGCTGTACCAGGAAAAAAGGAGGATTAGCAGGTGGAGTCAGAATATAGAAAGGGATATGTATATATTCAAAATCATTTTTCCGGAATTATTGCAGAAACTGAAGAAGGGTATATTTTTACTTATGACCAGGATTATCTGGACAGAGAACATGCAGTGGCAGTAAGCCTGACACTTCCATTACGTCAGGAGCCTTATGAAACAACTATATTGTTTCCTTTTTTTGACGGACTGATTCCAGAAGGATGGCTTCTGGGGGTGGTCAGCCGAAACTGGAAAATCAACCAGAAAGACCGGTTTGGATTACTGTTATCTGCCTGCAGAGACTGCATTGGCGATGTTTGTATCAGGAGAGAAAAGGTATGAAATGCTTGTGTTGTGGAAAGCCAATAACAAATAGTTCAACGAATGTGGAAAAAGAATGGTGCTGGCATAAAAAGTGTGTAAAGAGATTTTTTCAGACAGATGAATTACCAATCTTGGATATTACGAAAGAGCAACTGGAAATCCTGGCAAATGAAATAGTAAATGAGGGACTTACTGTGCCGGGAGTTCAGAAAAAGCTTTCCCTGCATTTATCAACAGATCTTAATGCAAGACTTACAATTGTGGACTATCCGACAGGATATATCCTGAAGCCGCAAACGGAAGAATTTGATAATATGCCGGAATTTGAGGATCTGGCAATGCGTCTCGCAGAAATTATGGGAATCCAGACGGTTCCCCATGCTCTTATAAAAATGAATGATGAATACGCGTATATTACTAAAAGGATAGACCGGGAAATATCAGAAAAAGAGACCAAACTATATGCCATGGAAGATTTCTGCCAGCTGTCTTACAGGCTGACACAGGATAAATATAAAGGTTCTTATGAACAATGCGGAAGAATCATAAAAAAATGTTCTGCAACACCGGGCTTAGACCTGTCAGAGCTGTTTCTGCGTGTTGTTGGATCTTTCGTTATGGGAAATTCAGATATGCATTTGAAAAACTTTTCGCTAAAGGAAACGAAGCCTGGTAGTAGAAATTTCCAATTATCAAAAGCATACGATATGCTTCCTGTTAATGTGATCATGCCAGAAGATAAAGAACAGCTGGCACTCACAATAAATGGCAAAAAACGTAATATTCATAAGAAAGAATTTCGGATACTGGCAGAATCCTGTGGGATTCCATTAAATTCTGCGGAACGTATGATGAAAAAAGTATGCTCATTAAAGGCAAAACTTTTTACACAGATAGAAGAATCTTGCTTGTCAGCAGAGCAAAAAGAGCAAATGGAGGAACTTATTTCAAAAAGGCTTGATATTTTGAGTTAGATAAACGGCACTTGGATGCGACATACTCCCGTCACTTAAATCTTACAGATTTTGAAAATTAAAACCATCCCGACTATGTATATTATTCATACAGCTGGGATGTTTTTATATGTGGGTAAGGAATTCTGTGTTATAGGTTATTTTCGGTACTCAGCCCCCTCCCGATTACCCAATTCATCTCACTACCTAAAGAGGTAGAAGAATTCTTGCTAAGCTTTGTTAAATAAAATGTAAAATTTTATCGTTGCATTCTAATTGATACGATAAATAAATCGTTGCATTTAAAGTGAAACAATTTTATATTAAATATATGGAGGAATAAGCAAAATGAGGGAAAACAAAAATTTAGAGTATAAAGAAAATACGACATCAAATACGTTTTTAAAAACGATCAGTGCATATGCAAATTATGGAAATGGCAAGAGGATGTAATCAGTCATTTGAAGAACTTCCATCTATAGATCAGCAGCTCACTTTTTCAAAATTATCAATAGAACTTATTCGGGTATTGGGAATTGAACAACTAAACAGGGATATTTTAAAAACATTGGAATTATACTCTGATCAGAATGGTTTCAATAATGCTGCGGCTCTCCTTGCAGATACTAATAGTTTTAAAGGAATTGATATCATACGTTTTGGTAACAGCATAAATGAGATCATGGAACGAAAATCTCTTGAAAATATTTCCATATTGTTGCAGATGGAACAATGCATTCAAATGTTCCACCAGTATTATAGATATGAAAAAATAGAAGGTATGGATCGAAAAAGTGTTGATAAGATTCCTGAAAGGGCTTTTAGGGAGGCAGTTGCCAATGCACTTGTTCATCGTATGTGGGATATCCCTGCTTCTATAAAAATCAGTATGTACTCTGATAAAATAGAAATCAGTTCACCAGGCGGACTTCCGGCAGGAATCAGTGAAGATGAATACCTGAATGGGCAGATCTCACTGCTCAGAAATCCCATTATAGGAAACGTTTTCTTCCGGTTAAAATATATTGAAAAATTTGGCACGGGAATCATGCGTATTAATTATGCATATAAGGATGCTCTGATAAAACCTGATTATCATATTTTTTCTAATTCTATCCAGATTATACTTCCGGTTATTAAGAGTGACTACAAATTAAATGAGACGGAGAAAAAACTGTTGAATATATTGAAAATTAACGGCAGTATGACCAGAAACGAGATTGAAAAAGCCGCAGAAATTGACAAAAGTAAAGCAATTCGGGGGTTAAATAGACTGATCGAGAAAAAAATGATTCAGAAAAGAGATCTGGGAAGGGGTACAAAATACGAAATAGTATAAAATGAAGAATTTTGTCTATTTCTGGTAAGCCTGATTTTCAGGCTTACCACCCTTACATATCATAGAAGAATCTTATTTACAGACTTTTTCTCACAGTCTCCGTTATCCTGTTTCAGTGTGGCTTTTAGGAGATGATCAGATTCTTAGGGAGGGATTCTAAACAATTCGGCAGAAAATTACTGAATTGCCAAAAAGAACTAATGCCAAAAACAGAACAGTCTAGTCAATGCTAAACTAAGAAATTAACAACCTTCAAGAATTAGCAACGCATTTTAAAATTTTCCTCATAAAATCAGTATCCGTATATTCATCAGATGTATCTTTGGGGTTTCCCTCATAGTTTAATAATTCTAAATTTTTTAGTTCCATTTCTTTTTGCTGGCTTGCTAAATATTTATTTTCAATCCAGTTTCCTATAACTATCTCACAATTACTCTCAGATTCAATAACAATATTGTTTTCATTATCATGGTTAATGATTTTTTCATTAATTATATTATCAATGGTTTGAATAATTTTCTCATTGCTCTTATAAAACCAAATACAAGAGACTTTGCCTATCTTATATTTAGTATTTTTTATTGTAAAAATACGATAAAGATATGCTCCATTCAGTAGCTCAGTAATTGTAGTTAGAAGATTATTTATCTTTTCTAAAAGACTGTTAGTATGAAAAATTTCAAACTCAGAGTCTATGATTGCAGTTCTGAATTTAAAAAGAGTTTTTTTAATACTCTGTATTTTATCAACATTACTTCTTGAAAGATTATTATGCATATTATTTATAACACTTTCATAATTATTAATATTTTTTAAATAATACTCATAATCAAACATCATATAAATTCCTCCAGAAAATATTTGTAATGAATCACAATACAGTAATAGTTTGAGAAGAACAGAAAAACTATTGCTGTATAAATACAGTTCTCCCCCTTAGATGCTGGTTTGTTATTATATTCCCTCATCTAGGGGAAGTACTGTATTTGGCTTATTTAAAAGCCTAGCAATAGTTTTTCTTATTTATATATTTCTTTACCCAAAGGATTACTTAACAGTAGCCTTTTTCAGGTTTGACCATGGGCTGAAGACTTTCTTTCCGTCTTCGGATGTTCTGTTGAATGCATGCATTCCAACTACCCATGTTCCCTTTGGTACTTTCTTGAATGTTGCTGTTACTGTACCTTCTTTGAGGTTCAGTTTTTTGTGATTGCCATACTGGTATGGACGTGTCTCACCGTTTTCTTTCTTGGAGCCAGTTCCCAGTACTACATCGTAACCAGTTGCGTTTGCAGCTGCTTTATATGTTACTTTGATAGTAGATCCGCTTACTTTAACGTTTGTGATAACTGGAGCGTCCGGTGTGATTGCGGATACAACGAATGGATATGCGTTTGACCAGTCGCTGAATACTTTCTTACCGTTCTCGTCACGTTTCCAAGCGTGGCAGTATGCGTAGTATGTTCCCTGCTGTACATATTTGAATGTAGTAGAGGTCTGTACCTGATTCTTGTTTACAGAAGCGTAATCTTTGTTTGTGATACAGTCACGGTCTGTTGAGATTACATAGTCATAACCTGCAGCACCATCTGCTTCCCCAGAAAGGATCACAGTTGCTTTGTTGCCAGTAACATTAACTTCAGAAATCATAGGAGCTGCTGGTTTTTCTGCATCTGTTGTTCCGTTTGTTTTAACAGTTTTAGAACCAGTATAGTTTTTGCTAGTACTTGTAGCTTTGATTGTTGTTGTACCATCTCCATTAGCTGTTGTGGTGTATTCAGAAGCATCAACATCAACTTTTCCACATTTAACAGAAATCTTTCCATCCTTAACAGATACATCTGCATTTGCTAAGTTAAATTTATCAATTCCCCATTTTAAGTCAATTCCTACATTAGTGTTTGCTGTAGTGTATCCGTTTTTACCTTTAATATTAACAGAAAGAGATTTTGCTGATGTAGCATTTACTAAGTCAGCATTTGCTGAAAGATTTAACTCATAATCTTTTCCTTCTACTAAAGTAACACCTTTAACAACAATCTTAACCTGTGGTTTTACTGGAAGTCCAGCTGCATAAAATCCGTTGGAAATAGCAATGTTATCTGCGGTAAATGCCTGCTGATCAATTTTGATAGTTTTCATTGCAAATACATTAACTGTTTTATTGCCTTCAGCATCTGTATATACACCGTTCTTTACAGCAATACCATTTTCTGTCTTAGTAAGATTTCCGCCGTATTTTCCTTTTGCTACAGCAAGAACAACTGCATACTGTCCATCAGTACCTTTCTGTCCGTATACATTATCTACATACTTAATTTCATAGTCAGTACCTTCTGTTAATGTTTTTCCTGTATTATTAACTAAGGATGTTTTTGCAAAAGTCTGAGCTGTTCCATCATAACTAAATTTAATATTTGGAGCAGTTATTGCAAATCCATTCTTATCAGCAAAACTGAAATCACTTGCAGTAGTAGTAGATAACATTTCACCACAAATCTGGAATGTTAATGTCTTGGTACCAGTAAAGTTACCGTTCTTTGGTGTTAATGTTACAGTTCCTTCGCCAATATTTAAGTTTTTACCAAAAGTACGAGTAAAGTTACTGTCAACATCAATCTTGTTTCCATCTAATGTAAGATAAATTTCATCAGCTGGAATTTCGATAGAATATCCTTTATATTCTTTAGTTCCAATGACACCTGTAAGTTTAGATGCATCAACAGCAGCAATTGTAAAGTTTACACTTGCTTTTCCACTGTAATTAGTTCCATCTCCAGTAACTGTAAGTGTAGCAGTACCTGCATTGATATTATTTGTATATGATGTATTATAATAAGCTGGATTAATTACTTTACCATCAATTACAACATCAAAATCAGGTGTAACAGGTTTACCATTATAAGAGAAAGAATTCTCTTTTAACTTGATATAGTCAGCTTTTAAAATTGCTGCAGTAATCTTAGATTTAGCTTTTAAAACATCATTGTTTGCTACAGCTCCTTTAAAGTTTTTATTTGTTACAGTTACAGTAGCTACAACATTATTACCAACTACATTGCCAGCCTTTCCGCTTACAGTAGTATCATAATCATAAGACACGGTATAGTCAGTACCTTCAACTAATGTAAATTCTTTGTTAGCAGAATTTTTAGCTTTTACAACAACTTTCATTGCATCTTTATAATCTTTAGCACTGCTAGCGTTCTTCTGCTCAACTTCTTCTGTTGCAGTTGTTGCACTTACGGTTGCAGGATTGATTGTAAAGGTTAACTCTTTTTTGCTTCCAGCATAACTTCCTTTACCAGTTACGATTAATTTAGCAGTATTTGTACCGGCATTAGTATTTTTTGAATAAGTGATTTCGTAATCAGCTGGTGCAATTGTCTCTACTTTATTAGTTGTGTTGTTTAAGATTTTAAGAGCACCAAGTTCTTCGCTGGTATATGTTACTGCTTCGCCTGTATAATCTTTAGCAGAAAGCTGATTATTTGTTACATTTGCAAAATATGCATTGGAGATACTGTTGGAATAAATAGAGAATGTTCCAGTTGTACTTCCTGTAATATTTTTATTTGTTACACCACTAGCAGATACACCTGGCTTAATAGTTGCAACGTATCCTGTTCCACGTTCAATGGCATTATCTGGAACAGTGATCTCGATATCACCTTTAACGATTTCTTCGCCAGTAGTTTTATCCTTCAAAGTTACAGCACTAGGATTAATAGTGATTTTAGAACCAGTATACTGCTGATCTGCAATACTAACATCAACCGTAGATAAATCACGAGCAACAACTGTCATAGTGTTATCTGTTAATGTTTTGATATTACTTCCAACAATTTTATAGTTTTTATTTCCTGTTTCAGGCTGACCTTCTTTAATCGCAACATATACATTGCTGATTTTTCCAACTGCAGTATTATCCTGAGAAGTAAACTCAACTTTTACGTAACCATTAGAATCAACATCCAGATAATTGCTCAAATCAACACCTGTTGATTTATCAACTAACTTGATATCAGATTTTTTTACTTTCCCTGTTGTGTTTCCAGTATACACATAGGATGTGTTTTCTAAAGTTGCTTTCATACGACTGGAAATAGTTGCTGTTGCACCATCTAACGGCATTGGCTGGATTTCATAAGTTGTTGTAACTTGTCCTGCATATCCTGTAACAGTTGGAGTTAATGTAACAGTTACTTTATCTCCAGTTACATTTGTAAGTTCTCCAGAATATGCTATTTTATATTTTGAAGTATCAAGTAAATCTGAACCTGCTTGTACTAAGTCCTGATTATTTTTATCTTTTTTAGAGGTCAGCGTAACACTTGCTTTTTTTACAGTTCCATCATATGTAGGATCTGCAGCAGATGCAGTAATAAAATCATTAATATCTTTTGCTTTTACTGTAACAGCGTCAGATGTATAGCTCCAAGCAACCTTGCCTGCCTGTTCAGCATAAACAAATAATGTAATTGATTTGCCTGCCATATCTGAAGTTAAATTAAGTGTTTTAGCTTTATTTGCAGGATCATAATTTGCAATAGTGCTATTAACAATATTTCCATTTACCTGCCATGCAGTTTTTAATGTTGCATTAGCAATAGCGCTTACTGCTGTGATATCTACATTTGCGCTTAATGTTCCACCCCATACAGTTTCGTTATTGCTTACAGCAGTACTATCTACTGCAAAGTCAGATAAATTAACTGTATACTCAGAACCTGTTGTTGTTGATTTTGCAGCTTCAGTAGCTACATCTGCAGTATCTTCTACAACCGGAGCATCTGCTTCATCAGAGAAAGCTTCAGCAGCCGGAGCTTCTGTAGCTACAGCAGCATCAGATCCATCACTGAACTCAGCAGCCCATACCGGCACATTAGAAGTAGCAAGCATTGCAACAACAAGTGACATACTTAATGTCTTTTTTGCCATGCCCTTCTTTGTGTTTTTAATCTTTGTCATGATTATAGTTCCCCTTTGGGTAGTGGACAGGTTAATTTTGCGGAGGATTTTTTGTATATAATGGATATTGACGAGCAGAGTATATACGATAGACGATTTATAACTGGTTTTTTATAAGCTTTTTTGTTAAAATACATAGTTATATTCGAAAAAGTTTGTATTTAATGCATAAAAAAGCTCTCAATCATATCAGGAAGATACAACTGAAAGCTTTTTCTGCTTTATGTAATGAACTTGTTTTCTGTTAAGTATAGCTCCACAGGGTCATAAAAATATTTTTTTAGAACCTTTAGACTGTAAGAGTCATTCCCATAGATTTTGCAATCTCTTCCAACTTATCTGTGGCAAAACCGGTATATTTTTTTATCTTATCAATTGGTTCCTTATCTTTAAGCATCATTTTTGCAAGGGACAGATTTTTCTGTTCTATACCTTGTTCCATGCCTTGTTCGATGCCTTTTACAATGCCCTGTTCAATACCCTGTTCAACAAGTGCTTTTCCAAGATTACACATATCCTGCACCTCGCTTTCAAATTTTTCTGTCATGGCAATGCCGAAATCATCCTGAAGACGGGCTTTCTTCGTTTCCGGGGATATGGAAAGAGAGAAGAGTGTGTTCAGCAGATCAAGGATCTCCAGATCACTTTCTTTATCAGCATCACCCAGGTTTACGATCACAACTTCCATAAGGTCATAGCTGTCCGGACTTTCATAAGGTTTCCCCAATACTGTATCTTGTACTGTGTGATAGCGGAAGATCCCGTTCCTGCGTTTTTTTGCCGGATCCGGACAGATCCAGATGCTGTAGACTTTCTGGAGTTTTTCATAATGTTCTCCGGTAAAGACAGTCCCATACTGTTCGGATATCATTCTTGCGCAGTAATAGAAACCTCTTGTAACTAACGGATATCCCGGCGTGTCATTTAACTGGATCTCCAGATTGATGATCAGCTGCACCGGTTCTGCATTGTCTGGAATGTATGCCCTGAAACGGATGTCATAATATACAGTCTGCTCTCTGATCGCATTTGCCTCAGAATTAAGGCTGTCTATCCGTTCGTTTCCGTCCAGTGTTCCGGTATAGTCAGGCTGATCCTGATGTACTGTGTGGCTGGAAACTTCGATGTTGCCCTTTAAACAGTTTTCACAGATAAACTTAACGCTGTATTGGGAAAATTCTTTTGTACAGGATTTGAGGATCCAGGCAGCAACTGCCTTATAGGTTAATAGTTTCTTGGCACATTCGTCATATCTTGCACGTTCTGCGGCAAGGTCTATCGTTTGTGCCAGATCTGTCTGATGTACTATGGATGTCACCTCCCTGTCACATATTTGGTATCTATATTTTAGCAGAGTGGCAGTTTATTTGCCAGAGAAACTTTTCGACAATTATTTTCTCTGACAAATACAATACATCTATATAATGTACTTTATAAGGTGGACACAATAAGTAAAATGAATACAGTAGTTTTTATTTAGCGGACAAATTTGATGCAATACAGGAACAACCGGAAAGAAAATTGGTGAAAATATAATAAATCCGATGCAAAAAACAACATTTTATTGGCAGTTTTATGCATATAAGAGCATAAATTATTTTTTCCTTACGATAAAATAATCTTTTTTGTCCGTTAAATACAGACCAGTTATCCATATGAAAAAGAAAGACTCCGGTCGCAATGACCGGAGCTTTCTTTTTAGGAATCTGTATTAATTACCCAAATGGATTATTTAACAGTAGCCTTT
>OLPD01000604.1_pt1 | contig 25238 bp, 20 predicted proteins | sample 1672111 | NCBI WGS metagenome assembly OLPD01 (sample SAMEA3136646, study PRJEB25190) | human gut metagenome
TAGTCTTTACTAGCTAGAATATCATCTTTTCTCATTAATATACCTCAGAAAACAAAAGCTAAAAAATAATCTAACCTCAATATGACTATTTTTTCAACACATAAAACTTTCTAATATAGCTTATCCTAAATATAAATGATATTTAAATTTCTTTAGAGGTATATACTATGAAAAAATTTACAACACTAAAAACTTATACTACATTTCCAAGAAATGTTCAAATAATGGTTCTAAGCGAATTAAGCTTGGCTTTAGCTTTTGGTATATATAGTTTTTTACAAATACTTTACTTAAATGATATAAATATTCCTTCAGATAAAATAGGACTTATTTTTTCTATAGGTTCATTATTTTCAATTATTGGATTTTTCTTAGGACCTTTTATGCATATATTAGGCAGAAAAACTATTTTGCTATTGGGTTGTCTTCTAAGTGCTTTAGGCATAGGTTCTTATATCTTATTTACAAACTTTTTTTTACTTTTAATTTCTCAAATTTTAATTAATATAGGCTTATGTTTTATACAAGTTACAGAACTTCAATTATTATATTCATATACAACACCTGATAAAGAATGTTGTGCTTATAGTTATAAGTCTTCAATTAACTTTATTGCATCAACCCTTGGAGGGTTACTTGCAGGAAATATAAATAAAATTCCACTGTTTGAAAACATAGGATATAGAAAATTATTCTTTTTATCAATAATTTTAATTTTCATTGCTTTTACTTTAAGATTGTTCTTACTTCCTAGAGACAAAAGAATTAAAGCAGATGATAGAATATTAAAAAACTCAATAAGTAACACTATAACTTTATTAAAATCACATAAATCTATGCGTATTTTTGCAATATTCCTTTTTATAATTGCTATAGGTGGAAGCGCTGTTTGGCCCTATAATAACTTAATTTTAAAAACCCAATTTGGTTTAAGTAATACATATATATCAATAATAAGCTTTATTATAACCACATTAAATATGGTTGGAATTTTAACTATGCCAATCATAATCGAAAAATTTAGTATAAAAACATTTGAAATAGTATCTCTAATATCACTAGCTACAAGCATGATTTTATTAAGCTTTAATATTTCAAAAATATTTTTTATTATTATGTTGATAAGCAGATCTGCTTTTGCCTGCCTTGTTGGCTCTTCTTTAGATAGCTCTATGATGAGCCACATTGAACTTGATAATAGAGATGTTTTTGCTGGAGTAAAACTATTAGTTAATAGTTTAGCTTGTGCTATAGGTAATTTTATTGGTGGGTTTATTATTGAAAATATTAATTTTAGAGGAATTTATATTTATGGATTTTGTGTATTAATTATAGTAATTACTTTCTTCTATATAAAGGTATCTAAATTATTTGATCGATCTATTATTATTGAAAGATATAATAAAAATTGTAAGTGCCACTTACGTCATAAATACGTAGAACGTAAAATTTAAAGATTAAGCCACTAAGAATTTTATTTCCTAGTGGCTTAATCTTTAATATTTATTTTAAATACCTTAATCTAATACTTTTATTAAAAATACTAATTATATTTAATCCTAATACATTTCTTTTTTAATTACTTTTTCTTATTAATTCGTAATTTTAATATCTTTATTATTTAATCTTTTATCTACAATATCCTTAAATACCTTATATATTACAGAAAATATAGGTATACCTAATAATATTCCTATAAGTCCAAATGTATTTCCTCCAATAACCATAGCTAATATTACCCATATCGGTGGTAATCCTATGGATCCCCCTACAACTTTAGGATAAATTAAATTCCCCTCTATTTGCTGAAGTATAATTATAAATAATATAAACCAAAGAGCTTTCATTGGATCTATTATTAAAATTATAAAAGCTGAAGGTATAGTCCCTATAAATGCTCCAAAAATAGGTATTAAAGCTGTTACTGATATTATAACACTTATAAGTAATGCATATGGCATATTTAATATAATCATTCCTATGAAGCATAAAACTCCTATAATAATTGCTTCTATAAATTGTCCACCAATATAATTAGAAAAAGCTTCATTTGATATTTTTCCCAAATACATTACTTTATCAGCAAACTTCTTTCCACTAAAAGCATATAAAACTTTTTTCATTCCTAATTGTAATTTTTCTTTATTTAATAACATATATATTGCAAAAAATAGAGAAATAATAAAATTAAATAATCCACTAGTAAAACCTAAAGTAATATTTAATACACCTGATAACGATGATGCCAATATTTGTCCAGTAAACTGAAGAACTTCCTTCCAAGCAGATAAAAAATTATTCCATACTGTATTTAATATTTCTGTATGACTAACATACTTGCTTATTAATACTTCAAATGATTTCATATATGATGGTACTGCATTAGTTAATGTAGATATACTATCAATAAGCTGTGGAATTATAAATCTAATTAATCCTATAATTACCACAAATACAAGTATAAAAGTTAAAGCTACTGATAATGGTCTTTTAAATTTTGAATACTTTATATATTTTTTATTATCTAAAAAACTAAATATTTTCTTCTCAAAAATTACCATAATTAAATTTAATACAAAGGCTATTGCAATTCCTATAATAAATGGTGAAATTATTCCTATTATATTCGTGGCACCAGAAATAAGATTTTTAAAATTAAAAATTGCATAAGCTAAAATTATTACATATGTAACTATTCCCCAATATTCCTTAAACTTATCTCCTAAAAAGTTTTTCAAAATTTAATTCTCCTCTCTTAATATGATATATTTTCATAATTTTAATTAATGGATATTATACACTATTTCTTATGTTAATTAAACTTTTTATTTCATTATTAAATATAAAATAAAAAAGAAAGCTTAGTTTAAAAATAAAATAACTAAGATTTCTTCTATAATATGTTAAGTGTAATTTTGCTTTAGATATTTAATTATATTTTTATATATTTTTCTTTTCCTCACTACCTCTTGTAAAAATTACTGCTATTACAATTGCACATAATCCAGCGAATAACTTACTTAATATCACTGGAATTATCATTTTTGTTTCAACACCAGCTGTAAATCCTAAATGAGCACCTAAAGTTGATGTGGCTGAAACTAGCCATGCTACATTTATTATCTTTCCTTTATTATTCATATCTTTTAACATTTTAAAAACAGGGATACTATTTGCTAATGAAAAAATTATACCTGCTACACTTGTAGAATCTAATCCTATATATTTCCCTAATTTTCTAAGAGGTTTGTCCAATAAATTAATTATTAATGTTAACATAGGAAATGTTCCTAACAGAACTATTCCAATATTTATTACTACATTCATTCCTTCATTAATAGGTGCCATTCCTTTTATTAATACTACTCCAGTTAAGCTCTCAAAAGCTGCTGCTGCTAAACCTATTGTGCTAATCCACATAATAAATTTTCCAAAATATAATACACCTTTTATCATTGTAGCTTGGAAAAATTTCAATCCTAAAATTAGTATTAAGGAAATTAAAATAATAGGAATAATATTTATTAAAAGTAGCTTTATATTTATTTTCATTATTAATCCGCCAATAATTGAACCTAACGGTATAGTTGATAATCCTATTAATAATCCTTTTGCAAAAAACTCTTTATCTTTTTCTTCTATTAAGCCTAATGCAACAGGAATTGAAAATACTATAGTACATCCCAACATAGATGCAACTATTAATCCAGAAAATAAAGCAATTTCTTTATTTTCACCTAATGATAAAGCTAACTGATACCCCCCCATATCATTGGCTAAAATTGAAGCAAACATTGCTGGATCTGCACCCAAAAATTTGTAAAAAGGTATTATTATTGGCCCTAAAATATTAGATATTACTGGTGATAAACTAACTATACCAACCATACTAAGAGCTAAAGGCCCCATTGAGTTGAGCCCATCCTCAAATTTTTCTCCTAATCCAAATTTATTTTTAAGTAATCTGTCAATAGCTCCAATAAGTATTCCTATTGCCATTAACCATATTATAATTTTGTCAAATGTCATATCTCGACTCGTCTCCCACTATCTATTTTATATTCCTTAAAATTATACCATGTAATTTATGTTTTTTCTTCTATTATTAATTAATTTTTATGTATATAATAATTTATAACTTAATTAAAAAAAGAAAAACTTAGAAAATACTATAAAAATATTTCCCAAGTTTTTCTTTTTTAAATATTATTTTTTCTTCTTTTTGAAAGCAAATGCTCCACCAACTAAAGATGTAACACCTAAAACTAAAGCTGCTACCCCTGCTACATTTCCTGTTTGAGGAAGTTTGCCTGGCTTATTTTCTGGCTTGCTTTCTGGTTTGCTTTCTGGTTTGCTTTCTGGTTTTTGATCAGGTTTAACTTCAGGTTTTTCTCCTGGAGTAACCTCTGGATTTTCTTCTGGTTTAGTCTCTTCACTATATTCTACATATGACTTAATAGCATTTTCTAATTGTCTATTTAATTTAAATAAATCTTCTCTATTTGCACCATCTATTAATGCATTTTCAACTTCAGAAGATGCTGTTTTTAATGTATTTATAACCTCTTCTGATTTACCTTCAGTTTTTGTTAATAATTCTTTTGCTTGTGCTAAATTAGATTTTGCAAACTCTTTAATAGCCTCTAATGTAAAGTTTTCTGTTACTATTTCATATATTTCTGGTCTTCCTGAACCATCTTGGAATTCTAATGTTATAGAAACAATCTCTTCTGGTTTTTCCATAGCAAATACATTGTAACCTTTATCTAATGTACCAACTTCTATTCTTCTGTCATCAGAAGTTCTTGCAATAACTTTTGCATTAGAAATTGTACTTTCATTTTGGAATATTTCAATATTATTTATTAATGCACCATCAAATATATTATAAACTACTCTATCTCCACTCTTAACTTCAGCTCTTGGGATATAAGAAGTTTGAATATTTTCATCCATTAAATTATTTAATCTATGACTATCACTTACTGGTTTAACAGTTGATTCAAAAATAACCTCAGCTTCTGGAGAATTTACAGAGAAATCAGACATTCTAACCCATGAATCTGTTCCAGCAGTTGCTGTAACTCTTACATATTGTGCATTAAAATCTAAATCAAACATTCTAAATTGTTCTGAAATATTTCCATTGTAAATTTCAGTCCAAGTTTCTCCATCTAAAGAATATTCAACTTTACCTTCTCTTATTCTATCTCCACCAAAGTTTTTATCTCCAATGAATTGAATATTTCTTATATTAGTAACTTTTCCAAGGTTTAAAGTGAAATAATCTCCTATCTTTAAAGCCCCTGATGAAATAAAGCTTGAGTCTACATCTCCATCAACAATTGCATTTAAATCTTTGTACTCCCCACTACCATTTCTATTTGTTGTAACTGATTCTTCACCTTTTCCTTCAATTACTAAGTCCATTGTAAAGCTCTTAGTAGTCTTTTCTTCAGTAGCAACAAATCTAACTTGTTTAACAACTTGTGGTTTTTCTAGAGATAAAGTAGTTTCTCCATTTACTTCACCTAATACAAACCAATCCATTCCATTAATTGTATATTCAACATTTCCTTTAACATTACTATTAACATTTATTGATGTTACATATTTATATTCTGGAAGTTCTAGACCTATATTGTCTCCTACTTTTAAAGTAACCTTTTCTTTAGCAACTACTGAATTAACTTCATTTCTTCCAACAACACTCTTATTATATTCAAAGCTACCTTCTACATTAGTTCTAATTCCACTTACAGTATTTTTATTTACCATAAATTCTCTAACATATACTTGGTTTTCTTGATCTTCTGTTGCTACATATTTAATATATCTAGCACTTTCATTTAAATCACCAACAAATACTTCTCTAAAGTCATTATTTTCTAATACAGTTTTCCATTCAACTCCATCTACTGAAATTTGAACATTTCCCTTCATAATTGCAGTATCATGAGAAGTTCTTCCCATTAACATATAAATATTATTTAAGTTTTCAACTTTTCCTAAGTCTACAACTATTTCATCTCCAGCCTTAACATTATTAGCAGATCTATATGCTGTATCTAACTTACCATCAAACATATTTGAAACTTCATATGGAGCTTTTCCATTGTACCATTCTTCAAACTTTAATGAAGAAATATTTTCAGATACACTTCCTGAATAGCTATAAGTTTTAACTTGATCTTTTAATACACCTTCAAAATACATAGAGTCAGTCTTTGAATTTGCTTGTTTAACAAAGTCATCTAAAACCTTATCTGATATAATTGCCTTTGATTCATTTAAAATATCTATTTGTGCTGAAAGTTGAGTCTTTAAATCCCACCATGATTTATTATCACCATTTAACATTGCTATAACCATATCAGCTGCAGTAGTTGCTGCATCTGCATAATTAGTAAGCTTTTGTAATTGTGGTGCAACTTCATCTAACATAGCTTTATGCAATTTTGCTTGAGTATCTGCTACAGCTGATTTTATTACCCCAAAATTTTCTTTTAAATTTTCTAATTCTGCTGCTGGAATTTGTCTATTATCAACCTTCTTCCAGAATTCATCCATTACAGCTCTCATTTCTGGTGCATCAGCTCTACCAGTATCAAGTTTTGTACTATGATCTGCAAACACCTTAAAACTTTCTTTTAATTCTTCTCCAACTACATCTGCAATTGCATTATCCCATGCTTTATCATAATTATAAGCTTCTGTATTCCATGCATAATCAGCACCTGTATGAATACTTATTTTTGATGCTTCAGCAAATTCCATTGGATTTATTATAAATCCACCAATTTTAGTAGCTAAATCATTACCAAGATTATATATTGGTCCTAAAGCTAATTTATCAACTTTATAATCAGTAACAGGGTAGTTCCACCATAAAAGCATCTTTCTTCCATAAAGGCTATTTACTTTTTCCGCATCTTCTAAAGTTACACTCTCAGGAATAACATGTTCCCCTGTCCACATAACTTCAATATCTTTATCTAAGTTTTTAGAAAACCCTTCTGTATATGGCTTTACTTCTGAACCATTAAACATTGATGTTCCCCAGTATTGTGTTGGAACTGTTATTAAAGGTTTGACTCCTTCTTTTGTTTTAACAAATTCTGCATTAAATCTATTCATTATTGCAGCTTGTCCAGCCCCATCATCTGTAAATATATCATCCCAAAGAATAGCAAAGCTTCTAACACCCATGTCATATAATGATTCACACTTATCAACAAGTGCCTTATAATCAGCTTCTGAATTTATATCTATATCCTTACCTGGAGAAATTGCAAATACAAAATCAACTTTATTTTCATTTGCTGTATTTATAAGTTCTTGCATTCTTGCCATTTCTTCTTGTGGATATGGATCTCTCCATTGATCTCTATGATATGGATCATCCTTTGGAGCATATATATACATATTTAATTTATTTTCACCATAAAATTTAAATTGATCTAATCTATCTTGATGTGTCCATGGTGTCCCATAGAATCCTTCAACTACAGCTCTAACATGCTGTGTTGGGTAATCATTTACATAAACTTCTGGAACAACATTTCTATCACTTTCTTCTATTAATAGTTGTTTTAAAGTTTTTACTCCATAATAAGTACCAACTTCATCGGTTCCTTCAATGGCAATTGTCATCTTTCCATCTTCATTTTGATTAGATGCAAGTACATATCCTTCTTTAACTTCTATTGATTCTGCACCTGATTTACCGATACCTTCAAAAAAATCATGCATCTCCTCAATATTATCATCATCTTCTCCAATTATTATTGTAGTTGCATTTTCATCAAAATCATTATTAACTTCTATACCTAATTCTTTTAATGCTTGTACTAATTCTGTTATAGCATCTTGATCAGCTTGATTTTGTCCAACTATATTTACTTTTTCAGTAAGAATAAATCCTTCCCCTGATCCTTCAATATTATGTGGTGTAGGACTTACAGTAGGAATATTAACTTGTAATTTTACTAATTCTTTATTATCATTAACAACCTCTGCAAAAGTAGCGGTTGGTAAAGTAGTAAATATAAATGATGTTGTAACTACTTTAGCTAAAATTGAATTTAATTTTGTTCTTTTCATTATTTATCCCTCTTTCTTAATAATTAAATTGTTATTTTTTGGAATTTAAGATGCAAAAAAGCCATAACAAAAACTATGCAAAATAGCATATTTTTGTTATGGCTAATGCCCAAAATTTCATTTGGTTACATGCCCTTTTTTATAGTACAATTAAATTATACCATGTAAACGTTTCTTTGTAAATACATTTTTCTTCTTTTTTCTACATAAACTAATAAATAAATTTATCAATATTTTCTCTAATAAAATATTTTTATTAAGTTAATTTTCTAGGTATTTTCACTATAAATTCTGTAATTGATTCATTACTAGAAACTATTACTTTTCCATTATGTCTTTCTACTATTTCTTTAACAATATCTAATCCAAATCCATGTTCCTTATACTTATTGTCCTTTGTAGTAAATCCAACTTCAAAGATTTTATCTATTATTCCATCATCAATTTTAGGTCCATTATTTTGTATTTTTATAAAAATGTTATTAATTCCATAGTATGTTCTAATTGAAATTAATCCTTTTTCATCCATAGCTGTAATAGAATTTCTTAATATATTTGAAACTACTCTCTGTATTTCCATTTCAGACATGCCTATATCTTCTAATGATACTTGATCATCAACTAATATATTAATACCTTTATGATTAATACCATTAACTACCATAGAAATAATTGAATCATTATTAGATATATTTATTTCTGATATAATATTATCATATCCATTTATAATTGACTTTAAGGATTCTCCAAGTCTATCGTATTTTCCCATAAGATGCATTCCATATAAATATGAAATTTGAGCACCATAATCATGTTTTACTTTTTTTAAATCATTTATTTTTTCTTGTAACTCTTTATTTAGTAAAGAAACTTCTTTTGACTTCTTATCAATATTGGCAAAATAAAAAGTAATCCCTATAATGAATAATCCCATTAACATAAACATAACATTTTTAAATACTGGATTATCTAAATCATGCATTATAAAATTAAAAGATATTATAAAATCTGCCATAACAGTAGTTATTATTAATGTCATTATAGATATGTTTTTACTCCTAATTAATAAATAAATTTTATAAATTAAATCTTTTCTTAATAGTATAACAATATCCATTAGATAGTGTGGCAAATATATAAATATTATATATCCCATTTCAAAATACTCAGTTGGTATTTTATATTGAAAATATCCCAAAAACAAATTAGACATAATAAGTGTATTAATAATTATACATAAATATACTATAGATATAGCAATGGTTGCTCCTAATGAATCCTTTCTAAATACAAAAATTCCTGTCAGTATCAGCACTACATGAATAATAATCGTTCCCAGACTTGAATTTCCTATTATATATGTTGTTATTGTAACAATAAAACAAAAAAGTCCTGTTAAAAATAACAGTTTAAGTTTACTATTTTTATAGTTTGTACAAAAATTAGGAATTAATATTAACATTAAGCTCTGTAATATTATGTTAATTCCATCAGCTAAATTTATCATTTCTATTCTCGTAATTTCCTTATCTTATATTTTTATTGAATTTTGCATTTATTCTAATCCAACAAAAGTCACTGTTGCATCTCTTGAATTTATTAAAACTTTTGTTAATAATAAACAAAAATTGTCCATGTAATAATTTTCACATTATGTTTTCTTGTCGATTATACTACTTTTTAAAATTTTTTTATATATTTTTTCGACTTTAACATATACATTTTATCGGTTAAAATTACAGTATTTAGGTAAAACTAGAGTTAATAGCGTAAAAATATTAATTATATTAAAATTTATAATTAAAACACTAATATTCTATTATTAAGTGAAAGGTTCTGAATATAGATCGAATTAATAAATTGTATTAAACCTAAAAGTAAAAGCCACTAAGAGTTTACCAATATTCTTAGTGGCTTTTAAAATTACTACTTCTCTCTATATTGAGACGGTGTACAACCATAGATATTACGGAACGTTTTTGCAAAATAACTCATATCTTGAAAACCACAAATTATACCAATATCAACTATTTTCATATCTGTATTTGTTAATAATTCAGCAGCCTTTTTAATACGAAAAGACTTTAAATATTGTATAGGTGTAGTTCCAATTGTATTATGAAAACAACGTAAACATTCACTTACACTTAAAGATACACTTTCAGCAATTTCATCAATAGTAATATTATCTGAATAGTGCTCATCAATATATTGAAGCATATTTTTCATACGCTGACTATCTCTTAACTTCTTTGTTGATGTATTTGATTCTATACACTCTAAATGTTTAGACATAAGATAAATGATCTTTGATAAAGCATTACGAACTTCAAATTCATACCCCTCTTCTTCATTAGCACAAAGATACCATGCTTCATCAATACTACAAAGTATATCTTTTTGCCAGTGTATTGAATAATCTAAAAACAATCCTTTAAAAGAAATATTACTCAAAATCGGATTTAAATATTTAGTCCAAAATATACTATTAGAACTTCCACCAACTAAACGAGGATGAAATACAATAGAATGAAATCTACAAGTAGGACTTTTATAAATCCAACCACCATGAAGAACTCCTGTATTAATAAAAAATCCATTTCCTTTATTTACAATATATTTTTCACAATCTACAGCAATAATGGCACTACCTTCTGAAACAACAATCAATTCTAACTCTTCATGCCAATGCCAATCAACAGCTTCTCTCTGTAAATCATCATGGTAACATGCTATAGGAAAGCTAGTAACTCCATGCTCAATTAATTCAAGGCCAGTTTTATCTATTTTTGATATACATTTTGATAACGCCATAACTACTCCTTTTTGAAGATATTATCATATAACTATGACTATTTTGTTTTAACATTTTTATTTTTTTGATGATATAATCATATCAGCATATAAAGGGGGAAAGCAATATGTTTAATTTATTATTAGCAGTTATATATTTAGCTTTTATTAGTTTAGGACTGCCAGATTCATTATTAGGTTCTGTTTGGCCTACAATCTATCAGGAATTTAATGTACCTGTATCTTATGCAGGTGCAATTTTTATGATTATTTCTGCTGGCACAATTTTTTCCAGTTTACAAAGTGATCGTCTTACAAAATCATTAGGCACAGGTAAAGTTACAGCATTTAGTGTTCTTATGACAGCTGTAGCTTTGTTTGGATTTTCTATAAGTCATTCTTATTGGATGTTAGTATTATGGGCAATACCTTATGGCCTTGGTGCAGGTAGTGTTGATGCTTCATTAAATAATTATGTAGCACTACATTATAAGAGTCATCATATGAGTTGGCTTCATTGTATGTGGGGTGTTGGAGCTAGTTTAGGTCCTTATATTATGAGTTTTGCATTACTTAATGGCCAAACTTGGAATATGGGATATCGTTATATATCACTAATTCAAATTGCTCTAACTATAATAATTATGTTAAGTTTACCACTTTGGAAAAAAGCTCCTATTATAGGTGAGATGCAAGAAATTGAAAGTGGAAATAATAAAAATAAAGTACTTACATTAAAAGAAATATTTAATATTCCTGGAGCAAAACAAGTAATGCTTATGTTTTTCTGTTATTGTGCATTAGAACAAACAACTGGTTTATGGGCTAGTAGTTACTTGGTATTACAACATGGACTTGATTTAGATGTAGCAGCCAGTTATGGAAGTTTATTTTTTATAGGAATTACAGTTGGACGAGCAATTAGTGGATTTATTACAATGAAACTCAATGATAAACAAATGATTTATTTAGGACAAGGTATAATTTTAATTGGTATTATACTTATGTGTTTACCTTTTGGTCATCAAATAGCTTTAATAGGGTTAGTTACTATTGGTCTTGGTTGCGCTCCAATATATCCTTGTATTATTCATTCTACACCAAACAACTTTGGAGCAGATAAATCACAAGCAGTTATAGGTGTACAAATGGCAAGTGCCTATGTTGGAAACTTATTAATGCCACCACTATTTGGTATTATTGCAAATCATATAAGTGTAAGAGTTTTTCCAATATATTTACTATTAATTTTAATAGTTATGGTGGTAATGCATATTAAATTAAATAAAAGCGTATCAAAAGATATCTTAATAAATTAAAAAATATATACATAAAGTATTATATAATTATTGAAATAGAAATTTCTTTTAATAAAGATCATGTTAAAAAACTATAATTTAGTATTTATTCAGGGAGGATTTAAAATGAAAATAGATCACATTGCAATGTATGTAAATAATTTAGAAAAAACACGTAATTTCTTCGTTTCATATTTTGATGCAAAATCAAATGAGCTTTACCATAATAAAAATACGGATTTCAAATCTTATTTTTTAACTTTTAAAGATGGTTCACGTTTAGAGATTATGAATAAACCTAATATGAAGGATGATGAAAAAAATTTAACACGAACAGGATTTATTCATCTTGCATTTAGTGTTGGTTCTAAAGAAAAAGTTGATGAATTAACACAACAATTAGAAAATGATGGTTTTAAAGTCATAAGTGGACCTCGTACTACTGGAGATGGATATTATGAAAGTTGTATAATTGGAATTGAAGGAAATCAAATCGAAATAACAATATAATTTAATAAAAAAAGTGCTAGGTATTTATATTCTAATATATCTAGCACTTTTTATCTAAATATTTATATTACCTAATTTAATTTAATATAATATATAACCTATACAGTTTCTGAAGATACATATTGTCTTTTTTGCAGTTCATCATCAAGTAAATACAATGCTGCCTGATTATCTCCAACTCTTCTTACTTTTTTAAGTAAAGCATTAAAATTATTTTCTTCTTCTACTTGCTCATCAATAAACCATTTAAGTAAACTAATTGTAGAATGTTCTCTTTCTTCGTAAGCTATATCTGTTAATAAATATATTTTCTTTGTAACTAATTGCTCATGCTCATATCCTTTTTGGAATACATCAATAATTCCATCATATTCTATTTGCGGCTTATTTACTTGTTCTAATTCAATTGATCCATTTTTTTGATATACATAATCATATAATTTCATAGCATGATCTAATTCTTCTTTAGCTTGAACTCTAAAGAAATTTGCAAATCCACTTAAGTCAATAGATTCACAATATCCAGCCATTGCAAGATATGTATAAGAAGAATAAAATTCAAAGTTAACTTGTTCATTAAGGGCTTTTAATAATTTTTCACTAAGCATTTCCTTAACTCCTCCTCTATGTAATATATAATTATATAATATATTAAATATTATGTTAATAGCAATAATTTGTTATAAAATTCAACAAAAACTACTACTAATTAAGATTAATATTTTTACTTATTTAAAATAACTTTATAAGTAAATTAAGTTTATTTTTCTAAATTAATTTATTAATTAATATGATTTTTATAGTAATAATGGTAAAATATAAATAAATAGTAATTTATTGAGGTGAATTATGTTGAATGAAAATTATATATTAGAAATGATAAATTTAAAGAAAAATTATGGTAATAAGGAAGTTCTTAAAGGTATAAACCTTAAAGTAAAAAAAGGCGAAATTATTGGATATATAGGGGCAAACGGTGCTGGTAAAAGTACTACAGTAAAAATTATCTTAGGTCTAATTGAGGATTATGAAGGTGATGTAATATTATTTGGTGAAAATATAAAAAATGGAGACGGAGAATATAAAAAAAGAATAGGATATGTACCTGAAATTGCAGATCTTTATGAAAGCTTAACAGCTATGGAATATTTAAATTTCATTGGGCAGTTATATGGATTAGAAGTAAATATTCTTGAAAAAAGAGCAAAGTCACTTATGGATTTATTAGGAATATCACAATGTATTAATACAAGAATATCAGCTTGCTCTAAAGGTATGAAACAAAAGATACTACTTATATCTAGCTTATTACATAATCCAGATATTTTATTTTTAGATGAGCCTTTAAGTGGATTAGATGCAAATACAGTTATGATAGTTAAAGAGCTTATGTCATCTCTTGCAGCACAAGGGAAAACTATCTTTTACTCATCTCACATCATGGATGTCGTTGAAAAATTAAGTAATAGAATTATACTTCTTAATAAAGGAAATATAGTTGCAGATGGTACCTTTGAAGAACTTCAAAAAAGTAGTGATGAAGGAACTTTAGAAGAAATATTTAATCAATTAACAGGATTTAATAACCATAAAGAAATAGCTAATGAAATTACATCCTTAATTAGTGAGGTGTAAATTTATGAAGGACCATATATTTTTAAAAGTATTAGATAAAATAAAATCATTATATATATCTATAGGTGTAGATTATGAAAAAATGAGGTTAATTTTAAAATATAAATTAACTATGGATAGTAGAAGAACTTCAACTTTAGCAAATGGAAATATTAATGAAGGAAAAGAAAAAAACTATTTTATTATATCTTTGATTCTGTATGCTTTTATGGGCTTGTTTATTGGACTAATAACTTTTATACCAATAAATAAAATGTATGTATATACAATGATTTTTGCTTTATTTATGTTTTTAGTATTAACTGTTTTTATTGCAGACTTTTCTACCGTATTACTTGACGTAAAAGATAGCAATTTAATTAAAATTACTGGTGTTAATAATAAAACATTAAATGCTGCAAAAATAACACATATTGTATATTATATATTTATGATTTCAATGGCTTTAGGATGGCTTGCTATAATAGGCGCTTTTATTAATGGAATAGCCATAGGAATATTATTCTTATTAAATATCATAAGAATTGATATATTTATGATAGTTATTACAGCCTTAGTATATTATTTTATACTTAAATATTTTAATGGGGAAAAGGTAAAAGACATTATAAATTTTGTACAAATAATATTAACATCAACTATGGTTATAGGATATCAAATTATTCCAAGAATATTTGAATTTACTGATTTAAATATTTCATACAAAGAAAAAATTTGGAACTTATTAGTTCCTCCAATGTGGTTTGCGTCACCAATATATGCTTTAGATCAAGGTAAGTTAACAAGTATCTTTTTATTATTAGTAGTTTTTTCTATAATTATACCATTAATCGCAATAATAACTTATATAAAGAAGAGTAAGCAATTTGAAAATTATTTATCAAAGCTAAATGCTAATGATGGAAAAGAAAATAAAAAGAAAAAAGGGCTACTATATAAACTAGGATATATGTTTTGTAAAGGTAATGAAGAAAAAGCTATTTATAGTTTTGGTAGCTCACTTATAAAAAATGAAAGAGACTTTAAACTAAAATTATATCCGAATTTAGGATTTTCGCTTATTATGCCTTTCTTATTTATGTTTATAATTAATGATAGTCATAATATAGGAAGTTTTTCAGAATGGAAAAATAATATGGGAAATTCAAATTCTTATTTATATATTTACTTTTTCATTTTAATGTTTGGTAATACACTATCGCTTCTTCAATTTTCTAGTAATTATAAAGCTTCATGGTTATATATAAGTACACCTATTAAAAATAAATCCATAATATATAAAGGATGTTATAAAGCTGTTTTTATAAATTTATTATTGCCAATATTTATAGTTCAAGCAATAGCTTTTATATGGTTATTTGGTTTAAAAGTAGTACCTCATTTAATAGTTGTGATTGCTTTCGCAACTTTAGTTATTCCAATACAACACTTTATTAGTAATTTTAAATTACCATTTAGTTTACAAACAAATGTAGCAGATTCATCACAAAATCTCATTGTTTTATTTATATCATTTTGTACAGTTGGTTTAGGTGCATTTATACATTTTTTATTAAGTAAAAATATTTTTGCAATATTAATATATAGTTTAATTTTAATTATATTGAATTTAGTTGTTTGGAATAAGGCTATAATAGTTAAAAATAAAATTTAATTTAACTATATGAAAATATAAGTGAAGTCTCTTTCTTAGAGAAGCTTCACTTTTTATATTTAATCTAATGTAATTGTTTGTTTAGTATTAATTTTATTTTTATATTAATACTCATTTACGAGTATATTATTTAAAAGTACTATTTTTATATTCAACTAACTCCCTTAATTATAAGTTTAATTCTATTTCTTTTAAAAATTCTTCTTTTTCAGATTCACCTGGTTCAACATTAATGTTAATCCATTTTATATTGCTCATACCAGCTACTTCTAATGTTGATTTTATAATGGTATTTTCAATAGGATTTCCTAAATCATTTTTAATATAAGAAGTATCACTTTCTGATGTTGTTATTAATAATCCCTTATTTATATTAGTTAATAATCCTTTAGGTCTATTATTTTCTTCTATAAATGCAAATTCTTTTATAAATACCTTGTCAAAAAAACCCTTTAACATGGCAGGTACATTATTCCACCATATTGGAAAGATAAATATTACTTCATCACTTTGTTTAATATAGTTTTGATATTTCTTAACTAGTTCATCACTACTTTCACCTTTACTATATAATTTTTCATCCATCTCATTCATTACAGGATTAAAGTTATCTTGATATAAATCAATTACATCATATGCTTTTTTCTTTTCTTCTAAAGCACTTTTTATTTTTTCTTTAATAATTTCACTAAATGAATTTTTACTAGGGTTACATTCAATTATTATAGCCTTCATAATTTTCATCCTTTCGTATAATTTTTTATTTCTTATCTATTTATTCTTAGCTATTATACTCAGAATTATTACTATCCTCTTTGTTAATTTAAATAAAAGATAAATTTTATTGCTTAAAATCAAAAAATACAAAAGAGATAAAATTTAACATTATCATACCTATTAAAATTAGGTATACATAATTTTAGTTAAATTCTATCTCTTAATTTTATATTTCCTAAATATAACTATTTAAGCTTCTTCATTCATAATTCCAAGTTTATCAAATATTATAAATGCTAAATTTATAATAATTCCAACTATAGTTGCTAATCCCATTCCCTTTAATTCTACAACACCTATACTTAAATTTATACCACTTAAACCTACCATAAATATTACTGATGTAAGTATTAAATTTCTAGACTTTGAAAAGTCTACTTTTGCTTCTATAAAAGTTCTAAGTCCTGATGTTGCAATAGTTCCAAATAGTAATAAGCTAACACCACCTATTACAGGAGTTGGTATTGTATTTATTATAGCTGAAAGCTTACCTGAAAACCCTAATATTATTGAAATTATTCCTGCACCACATATTACATATACGCTATATACTTTTGTTAGTGCCATAACTCCTATATTTTCTCCATAAGTAGTTGTTGGTACTGAACCAAACATACCAGAAATCATAGTTGATAATCCATCTCCTAAAAGCGATCTATGAAGTCCTGGATTTTTTGATAAATCCCTACCTACTATACTACTAGTAACTTTTAAATGACCTATATGTTCTGCTATTACTACAAATGTTGCTGGAAGTATAGTTAATATAGCTGTAATATCAAACTTAGCTAATCTTATTTGTGGTACTGTAAAAAATGATGCACTTTCTATAGCTCCAAAATCAACAAGCCCCATAAAGCAACCTGTTATATATCCAACAACAACACCTATTAAAATAGGTATTACTTTTAAAAATCCTTTTAACAATACACTACTTAATATAACTGATATAAGAGTAACCATTGATACTATAACCCAAGTTTTATTAAACTCTGGTGAATTTGACCCTCCAACAGGGAAACCTGCCATATCAGCTGCTGTAGTTGCAAGTTCTAAACCTATAATAGTAACTATTGCCCCCATTGCTGCTGGTGGAAATAATTTATTAATCCAGTCTGTTCCTGTATAACCTACAATAACTGCTACTATTGAAAAAACAAGTCCTGAAGCTACAAATCCTCCCTGCACAGTTTGAAAACTATGCCCTTGACTAAATAATAAAAATGTTGGAGTTAGAAAAGCAAAACTTGATCCCAAATATGCTGGTATACTTTTCTTTGTAATAAAGGCATAAAGTAAAGTACCTATCCCATTAAAAAATAACACTGTTGTTGGGTCAATGTTAAATAAAATTGGAACCAAAACAGATGATCCAAACATTGCAAATAAATGTTGTATACTTAATGGAATTGCTTTCTTTATTGGCACCTTCTCATTAACATCTACCATTAATAATTCATTTTCTGATATTTTTTTCATATTGTCATTCTCCTTCTTAGTTTCTCTGAACTAAATTTAAAGTATTTTTATACAATATATCATCTTTTATACCAAAATACAACATTTTTCTCTTATTTCATAACAAATAAATTAACTATATTCTCATTGCAATATTAGCTATTCCTAATATACCAGCCTTATTACCTATTCTTGCTCCTTCAAATTTAACATTTCTATAATTAGGCATTATAAGCTTATCAATATTTCCTTTAATATATTCTATTATATACTCTTGTTCCATAATTCCTCCACCTAATACTATAAGTGATGGATTAAATATATGAATTAAATTTGCTAAACCAACCATTATTTCAAATATCCATTGATTAACTATATTTTTAACTTTTTCATTATCATTAATAAGGCTAAAAATTATTCTACCATCTACTTCTGTTAAGCCTAATTCTTTTTTTACTTTTTCAACTAATGCTGTCGTAGATGCATAAGCTTCATAACATCCATTTGCCCCACAAGTACATTCTTTTCCATGTACATGAGTAATTATATGTCCAACTTCACCAGCAGAACCATAAGCCCCTCTATATATTTCTCTATTTTCTACAATAGCACCACCAATCCCAGTACCATATGCAATACATAAAAAACTTTTATTATTTAAACCAGCTCCATAATAGGCTTCACCTATAGCTGCTGCATTTACATCATTTTCTACAACTGTTGGTATATTAAACTTCTCTTCTATTCTTTTTTTTATCTCCATTCCTGTCCATCCTGGAATATTATCTGAGGCAAAAATTATTTTACCTTTAACATGATCTACTTGTCCTGCTGTACTTATCCCTATTCTATCTATATTTTTATATTCACTAATAATATTAAAAACTCTATTTATTAATACTTCTCCACCATCTTTGGCCATAGTTGGTACTTGGCTTTTATCAATAATTTCCCCCTTTTCATTGATAACACCTATTTTTATAGCTGTTCCTCCAATATCTAAAGCTAAAACTCTCATTTTTACCACCTCATAATATACTTAAACACCAAAATAATTTTATAAATATAAAATATAGGCATAGACTTATCTACGCCTATACCTTTATTTAAAGAGTATATTTTTCTATTGCACTAATAATTTTTTCATAAAGTGCCCTTACTCTTGGCATTTCAAACTCATCTACAGGTTCTAATGGAAGCCTTGTTGTACCTATATCAATCCCCCTTAATTTAACAATTTCTTTTGCAACTCCATAAAGAGATGGAAATGAAAGAAGTTCCTCTATTATTTCATTAATTGTAAATTGTACTTCTTTTGCTTTTTCTATGTTATTATTTGAAAAATATTCTTCAGCTTTCAAGAAAAGTTCTGGCATTACTCCATAAGTGCCTCCTATTCCTGAATCTGCTCCCATAATTCTTCCTGATATATATTGCTCATCAGGTCCATTGAAAACTATTAGTCTTTCTCCTCCAATAGCCTTAAATCTTTGAATGTCATAAGTACTCATACTACTATTTTTTACCCCTATAACACTTGGACAAGATAACATTTTCTTTAATAAATTATTTGATAGTGAATATCCTGTAGTTTGAGGTATGTTATAAATTATAAATGGAAGGTTTGTACTATTAATTATATTTTTCCAATGTAATTCAATACTTCTTTCTGGAAGACCATAATAAACATTAGGAACTGCTGATAATGCATGAGCTCCTTTCTCCTCCGCATGTTTAGCAAGTTCAACACTATCTCTAGTTGCTGCAGCTCCTACATGAACAATAATAGTTAATTCTTTTCCTACTTCATCTATTACTGCTTCAAGTAATTTTTTTCTTTCATCTACAGTTAATAAGAAACCTTCCCCTGAACTTCCGCCAACATATAAACCTTTTACTCCTTTATTAGCATAAAATCTTGCTAATTTTTTAATAGCATCTACACTTATATTTCCTTCTTCATTGAAACAAGTATAAAATGCTATAAATACTCCTTTAAAATCTTCTTTACAAAAATCCATCCTTCTACACCTTCTTTTTTATATCTATCCTTTTACAGCTCCCATAGCTATGCCTTGAGTGAAATATTTTTGGAATGCTATAAATATTATTATCATAGGCAATGATGCTAAAGTTGCACCAGCCATAATTGATCCATAATTTGTTGTAAACTCTGATTGTAATAAGGCAACTCCTAAAGGTAAAGTAACCATATCCTTACTCCTTATAAGTATGAGTTGCATAAAATAATCATTCCAAGAACTTATAAATGTAAATATAGCAAGTGCACCAATACCTGGTTTTACAAGTGGAATTACTATATTACAGAAAATTCTAATCTCTGAACATCCATCTATTTTTGCAGCTTCTAAAAGCTCACCTGGAATTCCTTGTGAAAATTGTTTCATCAAAAATACTCCAAATGGCCAAGCTACAGCTGGAAGTATTAACGCTTTATAAGAGTTAATCCAATCTAATTTTGCTAATATTGTAAATAAAGGTATTAAAACAGCTTGTTTAGGTAAAGCCATAGCTATTATAAATAACCAAAATATAATTCTACGTCCTGGAAATCTTTTTTTTGCTAATACATATCCCCCCATAGTTGATGTTATACACACTAATAACATTGTACAAAAGGAAATGAAAAAACTATTAAATGTCCACTTTAACAGTGGTGACTTAGCCAAATCTATAAAATTTTGAAAAGTAGCAGGTTTTGGAAACCATTGAGGTGGTATTTGTATTGTAGCACTTTGATTTTTAAACGCGCCTGTTAATATCCAATAAAACGGGAAAAGAAATAAGATACTTAACAGTATTATAATCGCCATAAAAATTATATCTTTAATTGAAATTTTTTTACGTTTACTCATCCATATGCACTCCTTTCTTTTAGTAATCAACTTCTTCTCCAAAGAATTTGTATTGTACTATTGAAATCATCATTATTATTATTGCAAGAATAACTCCCATTGCTGAAGCTAAACCATATTTATTTAATGTAAATGCTCTTTCATATACTAAATACATAATAGTTGATGTAGAATATGCAGGACCACCTGAAGTTAAAAGTTGTATTATTGCAAATGTTTGGAATGAGTTTATCGTTGAGATTATTACAATATATAATGTAGTTGGCATTAAAAGAGGCCATGTGATTTTCGTAAATACCTGCCATGGTGTTGCTCCATCAATTTGAGCTGCTTCTAAATAAGATGTTGGAATATTTCCTAGTGATGCTACATACAAAATTATAGGTTGTCCTATTGATAAGGTTACTAAAACTACTATAATACATATCAATGCATACTTTGGATCACCAAGCCATGTTTTTGGTTCAGCTCCAAAAAGACCAGTTATATAGTTTAATATTCCGTAATTGGGATGTAATATCCATCCCCAAACTACTGTTATACTAACTATAGATGAAACTGCTGGAAGATAGAATATCCCTCTAAATAAAGATCTTAAAAAAGGATTTTTCTTATAGATTACTAATGATATAAACAATGATAAAATAATTACTACTGGCACTGTCCCAAGTACTATAACTAAGGTGTTTACTAAGGATTTTATAAATATTTCATCAGATAATAAACTTTTATAATTACCTAGACCTATAAAGTCAAAGTTTCTAAGAGAATAATCAAAGAAACTTATATATATACCTTTAATCATTGGATAAATAACAAAATAACCAAAAATAATTAAAATTGGTGCTAGAAATAAGTAAGCAGAAATCCATTCTTTTAAAGCTAATTTATTAAATCTTTTACGTTTTTTTACTAAATTAGGCTCTATTTTCTGAGTATTTTGCATAATAAAACCTCCACTATTATTTATAAAAATTAAATATAGTATGGAGTGATTTCTCACTCCATACGTAATACTATAAATTTGCTACTTATTTAAAGTTTCATTTGCCTTTTCAACAAAATCATCTAATCCATCTTTTGCAGTTGTGTTTCCAAGTAAAACATTTTGAAGAGTTGGGAACCAGTAAGTTCTCATTTCTGTAAATCCAGGAACTGCATTATAGTATGTGCCTATATATTTAATCATATTTTCAGCATACTTAAATTCTTCATTATCATATAAGTCTGTAACTGAGTTTCTTACTGATAATCCTCCAGTAGCTATTAAGTTAGTTTTAAATGTTTCTGGATCATTAGCTATAAAATCAACTAATTTTTTAGCTGCATCAACTTTATCTGGATCATTATTATCAAATATAGCCATACCACCTATAAAAGCTTCTAATTTTGGTTCTACAGATGTACTTGGAGTTGGGAATGGAACTAACACCTCTTCAAAATCTCCAGCTTTCTTCGTAGAATTTGTTTTCATTAACACTGTTGAATAAATTATAGTTGATGCTGATTTTCCTTGTAGATACATATCCATAGCATCATTACTTGTTAAAGCTTCAGACCCCTTTGCTATATATCCTTCTTTAACCCCATTAACAACCCATTCAAGAGCCTTTACAGCCTCTGGACTATTTAGCGTATACTCTGTTAAATCATCTGTTATTGTTTCTCCACCATATATATTAGATATTAAAGCTCTTGTAGCTTGATCTCCACCACTTGATTTACTAAATAATGTCATAGGTGCAACATCTGGAATTTTCTCTTGTATTGCTTTTAAAAGAGCTGTCATGTCATCAATTGTCCATAATCTATCTGGATTATCTAATGGAAGCATATCTGCAATACCAGCTTCTTCTAACATAGTTTTGTTAAATGACATCATAAAAGGTGCTGTATTTATAGGATACATATAGTAATTATCATCTAATTTACATGAATCTAAAATTGTTGAATTTACATCTTCTTTAAGAGATTCTGTAAACATATCATCTAATGGAGCTAATACACCACTTCTTGCATATTCAATAATTCTTCCTGGATAATCATAAATTAAATCTGGTGCAGAATTAGATGCTATAGCTGTATTTATTTTTTGTGGTCCACTATTAAAATCAATCATCTCTATATTTACTTTTATATTTGGATATTTTTTATTAAATTCATCAACAATTTGTTCCTCAAATTTTCCTGGAGTATTATCAATGGTGTCATAATTAGGATAATTCCACCATGTTATTTCAACTACTTCATCAGAACCTTCTGTTTTTTCTTCCTTTGTCGCTTCACTTTTTCCACATCCAACAAAAACACTTGAAAATATTAATGTAGCAAGGCTTAAAGCCACTAAGTTTTTAACTTTTCTCATTACTCTTCCCCCTATACTTATAAAAAATTTATTTTAACTTTTATAAACGTTTTCATAAAGTGGAGTTTTTAATATATTCTACGAATTTTTTAGTAATTAATTGTGGTCTAGTTATTGCTCCACCAACAACTACTGCCCAAGCCCCTGCTTCTAAAGATTTCATAGCATTTTCAGGAGTATCTATATTTCCTTCAGCAATAATAGGAATTTTTATAGACTCCCTTAAACTTTTTATTAATTCAATATCAGGTTTAGGTCTATTTAATGTATAATCAGTATATCCACTAAGTGTTGTTGATACCATATCAAAGCCTATTTTTTCAGCTCTTACTCCTTCTTCTAAGTCAGATATATCAGCTAAAACTAATCCATTATAGACTTCTCTTATTTCTTTTAAAAATTCTTCAAGGGATCTTCCATCTGGTCTTTCCCTTCTTGTAGCGTCAACAGCAATTATTTCAGGATTTATAGACAGAAGCTCTTTTACTTCATTAATTGTAGGTGTTATATAAACTTTGCTTGTACCATAAATCCTCTTATAAATTGATATCATTGGTAAATTAACATTATTTTTAATTTCTTTACAGTCTTCTGGTGAATTAGCCCTTATACCTATTGCTCCACCCTCTAATGCCGCCTTAGCCATTCGCATCATTATATACGAACTATGTAAAGGCTCATCTTCAAGTGCTTGACAAGATACAATTAATCCCCCTTTAATTGCTTTTAGTACTTTCTCTGAATTATCCACCTTATCCCTCCATCTTTTTTTAAATTAAATAAGTATTTATTTTATATACATATAATACTATATTTACCAATTATTGTCTATATGTTTTTTTACTGTCTATACAATTTTTATTAAATTTAAATTATATTTCTATATTTAAAGTTATACTTATATTTTTTAATTATTATTATTAAATAAAACCATATTAAATGTATATCTTTCAGAATGATAAATTGTTTTAGTAAATTCAATAGGATATCCATCAATATTATATATAAGTCTTTCAGATAGTAATCCTACACCTTTTGGCTTTCCTAATAACATTTCTGCCTCCTTTTTATTAAGAGAAATTGCCTTTAAACTTTGCTTCATATAATTAAAATGCATATTATACTCTTCTTTCATTACTTTATATAAAGAACAATAAACCATATTATACTTTATAAGATCAGGAAAAAACTTTTCAGGTAGATAACAGTATTCTATTGCTATTGGTTCATTATCAGCTAATCTAAGTCTATTTAAAAAATATATTTCTTCATTATCTTCTAATTCAAGTTTATCTTTTATTTCATCAGTACTCTTAATTTTTTCAAACTTTATTATTATACTTCCTGGAGTAAGCCCCCTTTTCATCATATCTTGACTAAAACTTTCAATATCAAGTTTTTTCTCTATTACTTCTTTTGATACAAAAGCTCCTTTTCCACGAATTTTATAAAGAATACCTTTATTTACAAGATTAGCTATAGCTTGTCTTATTGTCATTCTACTTACTCCATATAGTTCAGTAAGTTCTCTTTCTGTTGGTAATGCCTGACCTGGCAAATATTCTTTATTTTTAATTTTTTCCTTTATTGACTCTTCTAATTGAATATAAATTGGGAGTGTTGAATTTTTATCCATATTTTAGAATACCTCCTATTTTTTAGCATTATATCATTATTATATATAATTATTTATAAATTATCTATACAATTATTTATTTATATATACCATTTTTAAATTTCTGTAATTTTTTATTTTCCTTCGTCATATC
>OLPD01000611.1_pt1 | contig 24937 bp, 13 predicted proteins | sample 1672111 | NCBI WGS metagenome assembly OLPD01 (sample SAMEA3136646, study PRJEB25190) | human gut metagenome
ATACGTCCGCATGGTGCGGTTCTGCCCACAAGAATGGGAATAGTTGAGATACTAACGGAGTTTTCCAAAGCCGTCTGCCTGCTTGTAAAAAATGACACACAGTAAAGGGGGTGCATAGATTATGAACAATACTGATGTGCCTATCTGGGAAAAATATACGCTGACGATTGAAGAAGCGTCTAAATACTTCCGCATTGGCGAAAAGAAATTGCGTAAATTAGCCGAAGAAAATCTTGACGCTGGCTGGGTTATCGTGAACGGCAACCGTATTCAGATTAAGCGAAAACAATTTGAAAAAATCATAGATACATTGGACGAAATCTAATGTCATTGAGCCGTAGATATGGTATAATAAGGTATAGCGTATCACGGCTCATTCCATGACGGAAAGGAGCTTTACACTATGTCTAATGTAAAACGAAAAGACAGTAAAAATCGCAATTTGCGTAATGGAGAGAGCCAGCGAAAAGACGGAAGATACGTTTATAAATATACCGATATATACGGAAAGCCACAATTTATTTATTCTTGGAAACTTGTACCGACAGACAAGACACCTGCTGGAAAACGTGATGATATATCGTTGAGGGAAAAAGAAACACAGATAAAAAAAGACCTTAACGACGGTATCGACACAGCAGGCGGTAAAATGACAGTCTGCCAGCTCTACGACAAGAAGAACAGCCAAAGAAAGAACATCAAAAGGGCTACTGAAAAAGGACGACAGTATCTTATGAACGCTCTGAAAAATGACCCGTTGGGTATGAGAGCGATTGATACCGTCAAGCAGTCGGACGCTAAAGAATGGGCTATCAGAATGAGTGAAAAAGGATATGCCTACAAAACGATTGATAACTATAAGCGTTCCTTGAAAGCGTCATTTTACATGGCGATACAAGACGACTGTATCAGAAAGAACCCGTTTGAATTTAAGCTAAGTGATGTTCTGGAAGATGATACGGAGCAGAAAGTTATCCTTACACCAGAGCAGGAAGAACGCCTGCTTGCCTTTATGGAAACGGATAAGATTTACAGCAAGTATTATGATGAGATTGTGCTTCTGCTGGAAACGGGACTTCGTATTTCTGAATTTTGCGGACTGACGACGCATATTGATATGCAGAACAGAATACTCAATATAGACCATCAGTTATTGAAAGATAGCGAAATCGGCTACTATATTGAAACGCCAAAGACCAAAAACGGAAAACGGGAACTTCCATTGACAGAACGGGCTTATCAAGCAATCCAAAGAATACTAAAGAACAGAGGAAAAGCACAACCGCTGATTGTAGGTGGTTACAGCAATTTTCTATTCTTAAACCGTGAGGGCTTGCCTAAAGTTGCAGGAAACTATGAGGGCATGGTGCGAGGACTGATTAAGAAGTATAACAAGTATCACACGGACAAGTTACCGAACATCACACCACATTCATTCCGACATACTTATTGTACGAATATGGCAAACAAAGGAATGAACCCTAACACTCTGCAATATCTCATGGGACACGCTAACATAACCATGACACTTGGCTATTATGCACACGGTACATTTCAATCTGCAAAAGCAGAACTGGAAAGACTGGCTTGTTAATATCGGAGCTTATATTTACTACTCATTTACTACTTTTGGTTGCATTTTCATGCTGGTAAATGCCAGCTTATGCAAGGTATCTTCCAAAAAGAAAATACCGATAAAGCCCTAAAATACGGAATATATCGGCATTTACCAACTTATGAAAAGATAATCAGAAATTTAGTAAGTTTTTACATTAAAAACAAATGAATATTTAGGCTTTAAGTTAACTGAAATAGAAAAAATTGCTGATATAATATGTGAAGCCTCATCAGAAAATCTAACTATAGAAACTTCTATTAATGGAGTTGAATGGAGTGAAGCCGCTGATATAAATGAAGCAAGATATATTAGAGTGATAAACAAAGAAAGTAATGATATAACATTTGATTTAAATAAATTATCAGTTATGTTAAATAAATTTCAAGATACAAAAATTACCCATAATTATGGAGGTATATATAGTGGAAGCATAGAAAGTGTTTTTGATAAAAAATTAGAAAGCAAGGTTTGGTTTAATTCAGCTCAGGGAAAAGATAAATATGTACAAGTAGATTTAGGTGGAGTAGTTGATATTGATAAGATAGATTTAGTAATAGGAGATTCTGAAAAGGACTATTTTAGAAATGGAAACTTAGAAATATCTTTGGATGGAGAGAAGTGGGAAGTTATAGATGAGATAACAGGTGAAAGTAGAGAGGCTAATTTCCCAACACTTAAGGCTCCTTATAGATATAGAACTACAGAAGGAATTAATAAAAGAGCTAGATATATTAGATTAATATCAAAAAATAATAGTAATGCATGGTTAGCGTTAAATGAAATACTAATAAATGATGGTATTAATATAGATACAAATACAAGTCTATCATTAATAGCTAAACCAGAAGGTGAATTAAGCAATACTTCTGAATCTGTAATAGATAAAAAATTATCTACATTCTATACACCAGCTGGAGAAGCTTTAGGTGGTGAATTATTATATAGGCTTTCTGATTACAGTGAAGTTGGTGAGTTAATTATTTTGCAAGGGCCAACAGGTATTTCAAATGCAAGCGTTCAAATAAGAGATTTAGATGGATGGCATGAGATTGGAACTTTATCTAATTCTTATAATTATTTTGATACTAGTAATTTAAATAATGTTTTAGATGTTAAGTTGGTATGGAATGGTATTAAACCAATTATAAATGAAATAATAACAGTAAAAAAATCAAGTGAAAATACACCAAACGATATAATAAATAAGGATGAATTAAAGTCAATTATAGAAAAGGCAAAGAATATAGTTGAAAATGAAAGTGATAAGTATATAGAGGAGACTATAGAATCATTAAAAGAAGCAATTACTATTGCAGAAAAAGTTTTAGATAATGATAAGGCAACTCAAGATGAGGTAAATGAAGCATATAATACTTTAATAAGGGAATACTTAAATTTAAGATTAATTCCAGATAAATCTTTACTTGAAGAATTGATTAAGGAGTTAGAGGCCTTAGATTTATCTAAATATACTGAAAAAAGTGCTAATTTTGTAAAGAAGGAATTAGCAAATGCTAGTAAGGTATTAAGTAATAAAGAAGCCACTAAAACAGAGGTAGATGAAGCAGTAGAAAATCTTAGAAGGGCTAAAGAGTCTTTAGTAGAAAAAGATAATAGTAGTAATTCTAATGAAACTGAAAGTAATGAAAATTTACCAAAGACTGGAGATGTAATTTCATCATCAGTAATTTTAATAATAGCAGGAGTATTAATATTTGGTGGAGTATTAATATTTAAGAAGAAAAAGATATTAAAATAAGATTAAAGGGATATTTTAAAATATTATTAAGCTTATATTTTAAAGTATCCTTTCATTATATAAGGGTAAGCTAAATGAATAAGAGATTAGAAAAGTGTTTTTTTATTAATATATTGGGTCAAAGCATAATAAAGTTGCGGAGAAAAAACTTCCAGAAAATGTTTACAAAAGTAGTAAAAACTGATATATTGAATTAAAAGAAATAAAGTATGAATAAGACGTGTTACCTTAATTGGGCATTAGGAGACTTATCTGATAGAAATTTTATTTAGATAAGTCAAATTGTCATGCCTAAAAATAAGCTATTATTGATAAAGTTAAAAATGTAGTAAAGAATTTAGTATCTATAGGCATAACACTCTAAATATTAGGAACTTTTATTGTTTTTTAAAGGAGCATAATAAATTTGATATTTATATAAATTTATAAATAAAGTTTAGAGAGGAGTAGAACAATTCACTTACTAAAGAAAAATAATTAAGTGATAAAAGTGGAAGTATCTAAAATATTTTTATTAAAAGGCTACATTTATAGTAAACTATTAAATTTGATGAGAAATTAATAATAGGGGGAAAAGAGAATGAAGTATAAAAAGATATTAAGTACTATTTTATCTTTAACACTAATAACCACATCTTCAGGAGTGGCAACATTTGCTGAAAGTATTGGTAATAAGGTATCTAAGGTTAACATGGCAGAATCAGGATTTCAACGTTCAACATTATTTAATGATGGGTGGAAATTTAATTTAGGGGATGTACCAAATGCAAAGAATAAAAATTATGATGATAAATCATGGAGAAATCTAACATTACCACATGATTGGAGTATAGAACAAAATTTTAATAAAAACTCTCCATCAACACATGAAGGAGGATTTTTAGATGGAGGTATTGGATGGTATAGAAAATCTTTTGTACTTCCAAAAGAAATGGGTGGCAAAAAAATCACAATTGATTTTGATGGAGTTTATATGGATAGTTACATATATGTAAATGGAGAGCAAGTTGGTAATCATCCGTATGGATATACACCATTTTCATTTGATATAACAGATAATTTAATATGTGATGGAGTTACTGAAAATGTAATTTCAGTAAAGGTTAATAATAAACAACCAAGTAGTAGATGGTATTCAGGTAGTGGAATATATAGAGATGTTAAGCTTACAGTTACAGATAAGGTTCATGTAGAACAATATGGAACATATGTAACTACTCCTAATTTAGAAAATGAATATTCAAAAGGTAAAGCTACAGTTAATATAAAAACAGATATAGCAAACGAAGAAGGTAGTGATAAAGAAGTTAACTTAATATCAACTATATATGATGCTAAGGGGAACAAGGTTGGAGATAGTACATCAACACAAGTTATAAATGCAAATAGCACATATAAATATGACCAAAATATAGAGGTTAAAAACCCTGAACTTTGGGGAACTGAAAATCCTTATTTATATAGTATTGTTACAACAGTATTAATTGATAATGAAGTTGTAGATGAATATGAAACAGAATTTGGTATGAGATGGTTTGATATTACTACTGATAATGGTTTCTTTTTAAATGGAGAACAAATGAAACTTGAAGGGGTTTGTATGCACCATGATCAAGGAGCATTAGGGGCAGTTGCAAATGAGGCTGCTATAAGAAGACAGGTTAAAATATTAAAGGATATGGGAGTAAATTCTATTAGAGTTACACATAATCCGGCAGCACAAGTATTAATAGATATTTGTAATGAAGAGGGAATTTTATTAATAGATGAAGCGTTTGATACTTGGTATGGTGGTAAGAAGACTTATGATTATGGAAGATTCTTTGAACAAAAATCAATTCATGGTGATATGACTTGGGCTGAATATGATGTTAAACAAATGGTTAATAGAGGTAAGAATGCACCAAGTATAATTATGTGGTCATTAGGAAATGAAATATGGGAATCTAATCAACCTAAAGCTATAGAAACTGCAAAAAATCTTCAAAGTTGGGTTAAGGAAATAGATACAACACGTCCAACTACATTTGGTGAAGATAAATTCAGAATGGGTGAAGGAACAGGTGGACATGAGAATGTAGCAAGTGTATTTGATGTTGTTGGATTTAATTATGCTGAAGCGAATTATGATTCTTTCCATGAAAAGTATCCAGAATGGATTTTATATGGATCAGAAACTTCATCAGCAACAAGAAGTAGAGGTGTTTATTCTCATCCAGAAAGTACAAGCAGTCATACACATGATGACTTACAACAATCTGACTATGATAATGATCATGTTGGTTGGGGAAGAACTGCAGAAGATGCATGGAAGAGAGATAGAGATAGAGAATATATTTTAGGGGAATATATTTGGACTGGGTTTGACTATATAGGAGAACCAACGCCATATTATAGTACGTTCCCAGCTAAATCATCATACTTTGGAGCAATAGATACAGCAGGCTTTGAAAAAGATATATATTATTTCTATCAAAGCCAATGGTCTGATGAGCCAATGGTACACTTATTACCACATTGGAATTGGGAAAATGATAATAGTATAAAGGTTGATGGTAATAAAATATTAGTTAAAGCATACACAAATGCAAATAGTGTAGATTTATACTATAACGAAGATGTTAATAGTGATAAATTAGGTACATTAGTTGGAAGTGATGAATATGAAGTTACTAATGCTGGTTATAATGGGGAGTATAAAGAAACTGATGATGGTAAGTTACATTTAGAATTTAAAGTTGAATATAAACCAGGTAAATTGACAGCTGTTGCAAAAGATGAAAATGGTGAAGAAATTGCGAGAGATGTAGTTAAAACTGCAAATGAAGCTAAAGCAATAGATTTAAGTGCAGATAGACAAGTTATAGAATCTGATGGATATGATTTATCATATATAACTGTTGATATAGTTGATGAAAATGGAACATTAGTACCAAATGCAAATAATCTAGTTAACTTTGAGGTTAGTGGTAATGGAGTAATTGTTGGGGTTGATAATGGTAATGCTGCAAGTGTAGAAAGATATAAGGATAATAAGAGGGAAGCTTTTAATGGTAAGGCTTTAGTAATTGTTCAATCAACTAAGGATGCAGGATCATTTACTTTAACTGCAACAAGTAATGGTTTAACTACTGATACTATAAATGTTTATACAGTAGAAGAAGAGGATTTAGATCAAAATAAGATTGTTGGATATGATGTTAGTGACATTACAGTTCCTGTAAATGGAAAATTAAATTTACCAGAAGTAGTAACTGCATTATATACAGATGGAACTAGAAATGAAGTTAATGTTACTTGGGAAGATGTTTCAGAAGATAAACTATCACAAGCTGGAATATTTGAGGTAAGAGGAAGTATAGAAAATAGTAATATACCAGTAGTATTGAATGTTATAGTTAGAGATATAATTGGTGCACAAGATGTAAGAATATTAACTGGAGTTGGTAAAGTAGCAACTCTTCCTAATGCTGTATCAGTAGTGTTTAATGACGGAACTACAGAAGATAAAAAAGTTACTTGGGAAAGAGAATTAACAGCAGAAGATGTATCTAAGATTGGAACTGTTGAAATATTAGGAAGTATTGAAGGTATATCTGGAATACAAGCAAAAGCTATAATAGTAGTTTCTGATAATTATGAAGAAAAAAATGTTGCCTTAAGAGAAAAGGGAGATTATCCTAAGGCATTTACATCATATTCAGGACCAGATAGTATTAATAATATAAATGATGGTGTAATCTCTAAGGGGAATAATCCTCAAAATAGATGGACAAACTGGGGGAAAGCAAGTCAAGACTATGATGATTATGTAGGGATTGAATTTGATAAAGAGTATACAATAAGCAGAATAGGGCTTTCATTATATAGTGATAGTGGTGTAGCAATACCAAGTGAAATAATAGTTGAATACTTTGATGGTAATGATTGGGTGAAGGTTTCAAATCAAAGTAAGACTACTGGATTTACTGTAGAAGATATAGAAGAAATAACTTTTGATGCTATAAATACTACAAAGATAAGAGCGTTATTAAAAGAAGACACAGCACAAAATAAGGCAGTTGGTCTTACTGAGTTTGAAGTATACTCAGATGTTTTGGTAAGTGAAGGAACAGCGTTACTAAATGATATAAAGGTAAATGGAGTAAGTATAGAAGGATTCACAGAAAATAATACAGAATATTCAGTTGTTCTTCCTTATGGTGCTGAAACTCCTGTTGTTTCAGCTACAGCTAAAGATAATGCAAGTGTATTTGTAGCACCTGCACTTACGTCTAATGGAGTAGCAAAAGTTTTAGTGACTGCTGAAGATGGAAGTGTTAAAAATGTATATTCAATTAGATTTAGAGAAGAATCAGCAAAATTAGAGAATGTAGAAATATCATTATCAAAAGAAGATATAACAGAAGATGATGTTGTTGATATAAATGTAGATGCTAAGTTACAAGATAATAGCACAGTAGCAATGTCTAACTTAGATATAAAATACTATGTAACATCTGAAAATAATGGAGAAGCAAAGATAGATGGGAATAAACTTTCAGCATATACAGCCGGTGATATAAGTTTATATGCAGAAGTAACTTATAAAGGGGTAACAAAAGTTAGTAATACATTAAACTTTACTATTTTAGAAAATACAGCACAAAAAACTGCAATAGCATATGAAAAAGTTATTGTTGAAACTGAAAAGGGAGTTAAACCAGAACTTCCAACAAAGGTTAAAGCTACTTTTGATATTGGATTACCAAGAGATGTAGAAGTAACTTGGTATGAAATTGACCAATCAAAATATAATGAATATGGTGTATTTGAAGTTAAAGGAACTGTAGAAGGGCAAGAATTAAAGGCAACAGCTAAGGTTATAGTTAAGGGGATTTCTGCATTAGGAAATGTAGCTTTAGTAACTAATGTAGGTGTTGAGCCAAGTTTACCGGATACAGTTAAGGCATATTATACAGATGGAAGTACTAAAGATTTATCTGTTGCTTGGGAAGATTATAATAAAGAACTATTATTACAAGAGGGTGTATTTGAAGTAACTGGAGTTGTTGATGGTGTAAATAGTAAGGTAAAGGCAAATGTCAGAGTTTCTTCTGATGTTGTTAAAGGTGACAATATAGCTAGAGCTAGAAATGGATATGATCTTCCAATGGCAATTGCATCATATACTAATGATACAAAGGTAGATGCTGCATCCCAAGATAGTATAGATAAAGTTAATGATGGATTAATAGAACATAATCCAAATGCAGCTAATAATAGATGGTCAAATTGGAAAAGAACAGATAAGCATACTAGTGAGTGGGTTGGTATTATATTTGGAGTTGCAGATCCATTAGAAAGATATATTAACAACTTAGAAGTTGATTTCTTTGAAGATAATGGTACAAAGATTCCTAGTAATATAACAATTCAATATTATGTTGGTGATGAAATTGTTAAACCAGAAAATCATGCTCATGTTTTAGAAGAGGCTAATTCACCATTAAATGATGAAAACAATTGGAGAGATGTAAGTAATTTAGTTGCAAATCCAAGTTCAATATCAGGTTCAGATACTAATTACTACACATTTGATATGGTAAAAACTTATGCATTAAGAGTTAAAATGGATGCACAAGAAAATATGGCATTAGGTATAACTGAAATTAAGGCTTTTGAAGAGAGAGTAGTGGCAAATAATGATTTTGAAGTAAAATCTATTAAAGTCAATGGTAGTAATTTAGAAGGATTTAATCCAGAAACTTTAGATTACTCATTAGCACTTAAGAATGATGAAGTTTTACCAGAGATAACAGTAGATGTAAATAATAATGCATCAGTAACAACTGTTTATACAGTAGAAAGCAGTGAAAAATCTACTTATGCTATTAATGGTAAAGAAGAGATTGATGTAGTAATTACGTCAGAAGATGGATTAAAAGAAGTAAGATATACAATTGCAATATCAAGAGAAGATGAAGAAAATACTATTGATAAATCATTACTACAATACACAATTGAATATGCTGAAAAAGTAAAAGCTGATGGAGCATTAGAAGGTGTAGTTCCTGCAGTAGTTAGGGAATTTAATGATGCTTTAGAAAATGCTAAAATTATTTTAGCTAATGAAAAGGCTACTGAAGCGGAAGTGGATGCAATTACTGATAGATTATTAAATGCTATTTGGATGCTAGAGTTTAAGGGTGGAGATAAAGAAACTCTTAAGATAAATATCGAGTTAGTAGAGAAGTTGAATAAAAATGATTACACTAAGGAGTCTTGGGAAAGTCTACAAGAAGAGTTGAATAGAGCAAAAGAAGTATATGAAGATGAAAATGCACTTGTTACTGATATAGAAGAAGCTGTTAATAATTTACGAAATGCAATAAATGCTTTAGTAAAGAAAGATGTAAATAAGATATTGCTTCAAGAACTTGTAACTATGATAGGTGGATTAAATTCAAATGAATATATATACACAACTTGGGAAAATCTGGATAAGAATTTAGAATTAGCTAATAAAGTATTAATAAATGAAGAGGCCACTCAAGAAGAAGTGGATATGGCTTATAATAACTTATTAAGAGCTTACTTAGAATTAAGATTAAAGCCAAGTAAGGATAAACTTGAAGATTTAATAAATAAAGCTGAATCTCTAAATAAAGAAAACTATACAGAGGAAACTTGGGAAAAAGTTGAAGATGCATTAGAAAAGGCGAAAGTAGTTATGGCTAATGAAAATTCAACTGAAGAAGAGATAACGCAAGTTGAAAATGAATTAGAAGTAGCAATTGAAGGTTTGATTCCATCAAATTCAGAGAATAACAATAATAATTCAAATGGTGGAAATAACAACGGAAACACAAATAATAATGGAAATAGCAATGGAACAACAAATAATGGTGGAAATGTAGGTAGTAATACAAATAATAATAGCAATAATGCTACTAATCTACCTAAAACAGGGGCTGCCACTTCAGTAGCAACAGTATTAGCATTAGGGTCTTTACTTGTAGGTTGCGGTGCTATTATGACAAAGAAAAAAGAAGATTAAAAATAATATTTATCAATGAAATAGGCTATCTCAAGGGTTATTAAAAAGTAACCTTGAGATAGCCTTTAATTTATATAGTTATTTATTAAATACAAGAATCTTTATACTTTCTTAACATGATATGTAGATATCTTAATACTATCTTAATTTTCAAAATTATATTATAGACGTGTAGTAAAAATCAAGGAGGAGTAAATATGGATGCTTTAGTATTAATATCATTCATTTTAGTAGTTTCACTATTATGTTACTTAGTCTATTGCTTAGTCAGGGGGGAAAATCTATGATTAATGTAATTTTGCAAATAATAATATATACAGTCATTTTAGTTTTATTAGCAATACCATTAGGTAGATATATGGGGAAAGTATTTTTAGGTGAAAAGGTATTTTTAAGTCCAATAGTAAGGCCTATTGAAAAATTTTTATATAGAATACTAAAAACCGATGAAGAAAAAGGAATGGGATGGAAGCAATATGCTGGATCTGTACTAATGTTTAATTTATTAGGATTTATAGTAGTTTATTTATTGCAGATATTTCAAAAATATTTGCCATTAAACCCAGAAGGTATAGGTAATGTTCAAGTAGATTTGGCTTTTAATACAGCTACAAGCTTTGCAACAAATACAAATTGGCAAGCTTATAGTGGTGAATCACAATTAAGTTATTTGACTCAAATGTTAGGGTTATCAGTTCAAAACTTTCTTTCAGCAGCAGTTGGTATTTCAGTATTGGTAGCTGTTATACGAGGTTTTATGAAAAGAAAATCAAAGGAAGTAGGTAACTTTTGGGTGGATTTAACTAAGTCATTATTATATATTTTATTACCACTATCAATAGTAGTTTCTTTATTTTTAGTATCACAAGGTGTTGTTCAAAACTTTAAGCAATATCAAGAAGTTAAATTAATAGATCCATATACATTAGAAGATGGGACAGTTATAGATACTCAGATAATTCCAGGTGGACCTGCTGCTAGTCAAATAGCAATTAAACAATTAGGAACAAATGGTGGTGGGTTCTTTGGAGTAAATTCAGCACATCCATTAGAAAATCCAACTTTAGCATCAAATGTAGTTCAAGTTACATCTATATTAGTAATTGCAGTTGCATTATGTTTTACTTTTGGATATATGGTTAAAGATAAAAAACAGGGACGGGCTATATTCTTGGCAATGTTCATAATTTATGCAATTTCTTTAATTAGCGTTGGAGTTTTAGAGCAAAAGGCTACACCTCAAATTGAGCAAAATGGAATAGTGGATATTAGTTATTCAGATACACAAGCTGGAGGTAATATGGAAGGGAAAGAGGTTAGATTTGGTATAGCAAGTTCTTCTTTCTGGGCTGTTACAACAACAGCAGCTTCAAATGGATCAGTAAATTCAATGCATGATTCTTATACTCCATTGAGTGGAGGAATAATAATGTTATTAATGCAATTAGGTGAAGTAATATTCGGTGGAGTGGGTTCAGGATTATACGGAATGTTAGCATTTGTAATTATGACAGTATTTATTTCAGGTCTTATGGTGGGGAGAACGCCAGAGTATTTAGGTAAGAAAATAGAACCTTTTGAGATGAAAATGGCATCATTAGCAGTAATAACTACACCATTAATAGTAGTTATAGGCACGGCTATAGCATGTGTAATACCTGGAATACAAGATAATCTAAATAATGGAGGAGCACACGGATTTTCAGAAATTTTATATGCACTTTCTTCAGTAGGTAATAATAATGGTAGTGCATTTGCTGGATTTGGAGCGAATACAGTTCCATTAAATATTTTATTTGGAATAGCAATGATATTGGCTAGGTTTATACCAATATTATTAGTTCTTGCAATAGCAGGCTCATTAGCGTCTAAAAAATATATACCAAGTTCTTCAGGTACATTATCAACAAATAATGGTGTATTCGTAACATTATTAATAATTGTTGTATTAATGATAGGAGCATTAAGCTTCTTTCCAGCATTAGCTTTGGGGCCAATAGTAGAACATTTACAGATGTTATTTTAGTATAATGTAAAAGAAAGAGGGAATTTGCTATGAGTAAAAAGAAACAAGCTTTTATGGATAGTAATATAATGAAAGATGCACTTAAAGAATCTTTTAAAAAGTTATCACCAAGGGTACAGTATAGAAATCCGGTAATGTTTGTAGTATATATAGGTTCGATGCTAACAACAGTTATTTTTTTAGCATCTTTCTTTAAAGATAATGAAAGTAATGATAGATTCTTTACTTTTTTAATAACATTATTTCTTTGGTTTACAGTTTTATTTGCAAACTTTGCTGAAGCAATTGCAGAAGGTAGGGGAAAGGCACAAGCAGAATCATTAAGAGCAGCAAAAAAAGATGTAATGTGTAGAAGGTTAAGGGATATAGTTGATAGGGTTGGAGATGTAGTTAAGTCTTCTGATTTAATAAAGGGTGATATTGTATTAGTTAAAGCTGGAGAACAAATACCAGCAGATGGAGAAGTTATTGAGGGGATAGCATCAGTAGATGAAAGTGCTATAACAGGAGAAAGTGCACCGGTTATAAGAGAAGATGGTGGAGATAGAAGTTCTGTAACTGGTGGAACAACTGTTGTTTCAGATTGGATAGTAATGAAGGTTACAGCAGGTAGTGGAGAAAGTTTTTTAGATAAAATGATTTCCATGGTTGAAGGAGCTTCAAGGAAGAAAACTCCTAATGAGATTGCACTTCAAATATTATTAGTAGCATTAACAATAATATTTTTAGTAATAACATCAACACTTTATGTATTTGGTGATTTTGCAGTTAAGTTAAATGGAGTAGGTGAATCAATATCAATACTTTCATTAATTGCATTATTAGTTTGCTTAGCACCTACAACAATTGGAGCATTATTATCTTCAATTGGAATAGCAGGAATGAGCAGATTAACTAGCGCTAATGTTTTAGCTACTTCAGGTAGAGCTATAGAAGCAGCTGGAGATGTAGATGTATTGTTACTAGATAAAACCGGAACTATAACTTTAGGGAATAGACAAGCAGCGGAATTTATGCCATTAGAAAATATATCAGTAGAAGAGTTAGCTGAAGTAGCGGCATTAAGTTCATTAGCAGATAAAACACCAGAAGGTAAAAGTATAGTAGAATTAGCTAAAAGTCAATATAGCTTTAAGGAAGAGGGAAATGAAGAAGGTGAATTTGTACCATTTACAGCAAGAACAAAAATGAGTGGTATGAATTATAAAAATAGAACAATAAGAAAAGGATCAGAATCTGCGATTAAGGAATATGTCAAAAGTTTAGGTGGAGAATATCCAAATGAATGTAATGTTATAGTTAAAGGAATATCTAGAAAAGGTGGAACTCCTTTAGTTGTTGTTGAGAATGAAAGGGTTTTGGGGGTTGTATATTTAAAGGATGTTATTAAATCTGGCGTTAAAGAGAAATTTAGTGATTTGAGAGAGATGGGAATTAAGACGGTAATGATTACTGGAGATAATCCATTAACTGCAGCAGCTATAGCAGCAGAAGCAGGAGTTGACACTTATTTAGCAGAAGCTACTCCAGAAGCTAAGCTTAATTTAATTACTGAATATCAACAAGCTGGGCACATAGTTGCAATGACTGGTGATGGTACAAATGATGCTCCAGCACTTGCTCAAGCGGATGTAGCAGTAGCAATGAATTCAGGAACACAAGCTGCTAAAGAGGCTGGTAACATGGTTGATTTAGATTCAAGTCCAACTAAGTTAATTGAAATTGTTAAAATAGGTAAGCAATTATTAATGACAAGAGGCGCTCTTACAACATTTAGTATTGCAAATGATGTAGCTAAGTATTTTGCTATAATACCACCATTATTTATGAGTATATTTCCAGTATTAGATAAACTTAATATTATGAGGTTATCTAGTCCAGAAAGTGCTATTTTATCAGCGGTTATTTATAATGCATTAATTATTGTAGCATTAATACCACTTTCATTAAAGGGAGTTAAATACTCTGAAGCACCAGCACATAAGCTTTTAAAGAAAAATTTATTAGTGTATGGATTAGGTGGAATGATAATACCATTTATAGCAATAAAGTTAATTGATATAATAATAAATTTTTTAAGTATATTTTAGGAGGAGATATTATGTGGCAAGTATTTAAAAAATCTTTAGGGGTTTTATTGATATTTACATTAATTGTAGGAATTATATATCCAACTTTTATAACTGTATGTGCGCAAACTTTTTTTAAAGATAAAGCTAATGGAAGTTTAATAGTAAAAGATGGAGAAGTAGTGGCATCAAAGCTTATAGGACAAAACTTTACCTCTCCAGAATATTTCTGGGGAAGACCATCAGCAACAGTAGATTATCCTTATAATGGAGTTGGGGGAGCTGGTTCTAATAAGACACCAGCAGGAGATGAATTAGAAGAAATTATAGCAAAACGAGTTGAAGAGTTACAAAAATATAATGGAACAGATAAAGAAATACCAGTAGATTTAGTAACAGCATCAGGTAGTGGTTTAGATCCAGATATATCATTAGCAGCTGCTGAATATCAAGTAAAGAGAGTTGCAGAAGCAAGAAATATGAGGGAAGAAGAAGTGCAAAGTATAGTAGATGAATTAAAGCAAAAAAGAATTCTAGGATTCTTTGGAGAAACTTATGTTAATGTAGTTGAATTAAATTTAAGATTAGATGAAATTCAAGAGTAAAAATCCATGGAAAATAGAGTAAATTATGATTATAATATCCTTAGTAGTTTTATTAGGGATATTATTAATTTATTTTTCAAATAAAATTTGATAGATAGAAAATATATATTTCTTAGCTGGAGTGATAATCATGATGGAAGTAGATAATAGACCAGATTCTAGACAGTTACTAAAAAAAGTTAAAGATGAAGAAATTTATTTAAAAAGAGGAAAATTAAAAGTATTTTTTGGATATGCAGCGGGAGTTGGAAAAACATATTCTATGCTTCAAGAAGCACATGAATTAAAGAGGAATAATATTGATGTAGTAGTAGGATATATAGAAAGACATACTAGGAAAGATACATTAGCATTAATTGATGGACTAGAAGTTTTACCTACAGAAAAAGTAGAATATAAAGGTATAACTATTCAAGAATTTGATCTTAATTCTGCATTGCAAAGAAATCCAGAAGTTCTATTATTAGATGAATTACCTCATACTAATCCACCTAATTTTAGACACGGGAAAAGATGGCAAGATATAGAAGAACTTTTAGAGGCTGGTATAAATGTTTATACTACATTAAATGTTCAACATTTGGAAAGTTTAAATGATGTTATAGCTAGTATTACAGGTGTATTTGTAAAAGAAACAGTTCCAGATTATATAGTTGATAAGGCTGATAAGATAGAACTTATTGATATAGCAACAGATGATTTGAAAGCAAGATTTGATGAAGGAAAAATATATAAAAAGGAAAATGTTGATAAGGCGAAAAGTAATTTTTTTACTGATGATAATTTAAAGGCATTAAGGGAGTTATCTTTAAGAAAAACAGCTGATACAGTTAATAGTGTTGTTCAAATTTCAAGATTATCAAAGGGTAATATAAATATATTACCTACTAAGGAGAAGATAGTGGCTTGCATAAGTGCATCGCCTTCGTCGGCAAAGGTAATAAGAGCAACTTCAAGAATGGCAGCATCATATAAAACAGAATGGATAGCACTATATGTAGGTAATTTAAATTCTAAGAATATGACTACACAAGAAAAAAAGAGATTAAAGGAGTATATAAAATTAGCGGAAAGATTAGGCGGAATTGTAGAAATAGTTCATGGTGATGATGTTATAGATACTATAATTAAATTTTGCAATTATAGAAATATAACTAAAATAATAATTGGAAGGAATGTTTTAAGAAAAAAAGCTTTATTAAGAGTAAATAGAAAAGATATAGTAGATAAATTAATAGAAAAGGTAAAATATATAGAGGTTCATGTAATTCCAACGTGGATAGATCCAAGGACTAAGAAAAAGTTAGTATTTAATATGACTAATACTAGTAGTATAAAAGAGAAAGTATTATTTACTAAAAATGATTTACTAATAGGAATTGCTTTTTCGATAATAGCTTCAACAATTTCTATAATAATAAATTATTTAGGATTTGCAGAAGCAAACATATTATTAGTATATATTTTAGCTATATTATTTATTTCGGTTAATACAAAGGGATATGCTATAGGTGTAATATTTGCCTTTATAAATGTTTTTATTTTTAACCTTTTATTTACAAAACCTAAACTAACATTAGGATTTGATGATCCTACTTATTTAGTTACATTTCCTTTCTTTATTTTAGTTGCAACTATAACATCAACATTAACAACTAGAATTAAAGAGCAGTCTGATATGTTTGAAAAAAGAGAAGAGGCAGCACAAATGTTATATCAGATAAGCAGAAGTTTTATTAATTTATCAAGTGAAGAAAAGATAATTAGTACAGGAGTTAATCACCTTTCACAAGGGTTAAGAAGAGATATTATATGCTATGAAGCTAAAAATGGAATATTAACAGGAAACTATATTATAAAAAATATAAATACAAATTTTAATGAAGATAAATTAAAAGGAGATAAAAACTTTGAAATAGCTTATTGGGTATTAAATAATAGAAAAAATGCAGGAAGAGGAACTGATACACATAATGGTAGTGAAGTTTATTATATGCCTATTATAGTTAAGGAAAAGGTATTTGGAGTTATTGGAGTTTTTTGGGGAGATGAAGATATTGATAAAGATGATATTAGTTTAATGGAGGCAGTAGTTGCACAAATGTCATTAGCTTTAGACAGAGTAGAATTAGTTAGGGAAAAGGAAGAAACAAAGCTAGAATTTGAAAGAGAGCAATTAAGAAGCAATTTGCTAAGAGCTATATCTCATGATTTAAGAACTCCATTAACAGGTATAGAAGGATCTAGTAGTTTAATTTTATCTTCATTTAATGAATTAACAGGTGATACTATACTTGAACTTGTAAAGGAAATTAATTATGACTCAGAATGGTTAATAAGACTTGTTGAAAATTTATTGAGTATGACTAGGATTGAATGTGGAAAATTAGAAATTAAAAAATCGCAAGAAATAGTTGAGGAAATAGTATCAGAGTCAATTCAGCATTTAAAGAGTAGATTAAATAATCATAAACTAAGTATAGATATGCCTAAAGAGGTTCTATTTGTACCGGTGGATGGAAAACTTATAGAACAAGTTATAATAAATTTAGTTGACAATGCTATAAAATATACACCAGAACAATCAGAGATTAATATAAAGGTCTATAGCAAAAAAAATAGTGTGTATTTTGAGATAAGTGATAATGGACCTGGAATAAATAAAGAAGATATTAATCATATATTTGAAATTTTTTATAAAGGAAATAAAAATAGTGCAGACTCTAGAAGAGGTGTTGGATTAGGGTTATCAATATGTAGGTCAATTGTTTTAGCCCATGGAGGAGATATACTTGTAAAAAACAACAAAGAATGTGGAGCTAGGTTTATATTTAATCTGCCTTTAAATTAAAATTTTAAAAAGAAAATTAAATATTCACTTTATTTATAGAAGTAAATTAATTTATAGGAGATAACAATGAATAATAATGTGATGATTTTAGTAGTTGAAGATGAAAAAGCTATAAGAAATTTTATGAAAATTTCATTAACAACACAGGGATATAAGGTTTTAGAAAGTTCAAATGGTAATGATGCTTTTGCTTTATTTATGTCTTATAATCCAGAACTTATAGTTTTAGATTTAGGATTACCTGATATAGATGGTATTGAAATTATACGAAAGATAAGACAATTTAAGGAAACACCAATAATTGTAGTATCAGCCAGAGGTCAAGATAGAGATAGAATAGAAGCATTAGATTTAGGTGCTGATGATTATTTATCAAAGCCTTTTAGTATGGGAGAATTACTTGCAAGAGTCAGAGTTTTACTTAGAAGAATAAATAGAAGTAAAGATATGGTAGAAGAAGTTAATGAATATAATGTTGGTGGACTTGAAGTTGACTTAGAAAAAAGAAGAATATTTCTTAATAAAGAAGAAGTGCATTTTACACCAATTGAATTTAAGATATTTTCTTTATTAGTAAGACATGCCGGAAAAGTCTTAACACATAACTATATTATTAAAGAAGTATGGGGGGGAGTTGTTGGAGGAGAAAATCAATCATTAAGAGTTTTTATGGCTAATATAAGAAGAAAAATTGAAAAGGAACCAGCAAACCCAAGATTTTTATTAACTGAAGTTGGAGTTGGATATAGATTAGTAGATGAGTGAATTTACTAATTTTTAATGTTTGATAAATAATTAAATATTTTTGGGGTATTTAGCAAAAAATAAATTATCAGAAAATTTTTTAGACAATCGTTTACAAAAATCTAACTATATTGTTTAGTAATTATAATTATAGTATAATAAACATGGTTCAATTAAAGATACTAATGACGAGTGAGGTTCAATACACTTTAATTGCATAATGAAACTCACAAAGTTATCACTCTTTTTGAAACTAAAAAGTATGTATATATATTTGGAGGGAATTATGGCGAAGAAACCTGTAATGTTAATGATATTAGATGGATTTGGAATAGCTCCAGAGAGCGAAGGAAATGCAGTTGCTGCTGCAAAGAAACCAAATTATGATAGATTAGTTGCAAACTATCCTCACTCACAATTACAAGCAAGTGGTATGTTTGTTGGATTACCAGATGGACAAATGGGTAACTCAGAAGTTGGACATTTAAATATTGGTGCAGGAAGAATTATATATCAAGAATTAACTAGAATAACTAAGGAAATAAACGAAGGTGGATTCTTTAAGAACGAAGCTTTATTAAAAGCTATGGAAAATGCTAAGAAAGATAATTCAGCATTACACCTAATGGGATTATTATCTAACGGTGGAGTTCACTCTCATATAGATCATTTAAAAGGATTATTAAAATTAGCTAAAGAGCAAGAAATTAAAAACGTATATGTTCATTGCTTCATGGATGGTAGAGACGTTGCTCCAGGTTCAGGAAAAGATTTCGTAGTTGAATTAGAAAACTACATGGCTGAAATCGGAGTAGGTAAAATTGCCACTATTTCAGGAAGATACTATGCAATGGATAGAGATAACAGATGGGAAAGAGTACAATTAGCTTATGATGCAATGGTACTTGGAAAAGGTGAAACTGCTACATCTGCTGTTGAATGTATGGAAAAATCTTATGCTGATAATAAATCAGATGAGTTCGTATTACCATGCGTTATTGAAGAAAATGGAGCTCCAACTGGAACAATAAAGAATGGAGATTCAGTAGTATTCTTTAACTTCAGACCTGATAGAGCTAGAGAAATAACTAGAGCTATAAACGATAAAGAGTTTGCAGGATTTGAAAGAGAAACTTTAGATTTAGTATTTGTAACAATGACTCAATACGATAAGACTTTAGAAGGGGTTGAAGTTGCTTACAGACCAGAAGCAATTACTAATACTTTAGGTGAATATGTTGCTTCTAAGGGATTAAATCAATTAAGAATAGCAGAAACAGAAAAGTATGCTCACGTTACATTCTTCTTCAACGGTGGTGTTGAAAAAGAAAATGAAGGTGAAGATAGAGCTCTTATTGCATCTCCAAAGGTTGCAACTTACGACTTAAAGCCAGAAATGAGCGCACCAGAATTAACTGATGAATTAATCAATAGATTAGATTCAGGAAAATATGATATGGTTATATTAAACTATGCTAACCCAGACATGGTTGGACATACTGGAGTTTTAGAAGCTGCTAAAGCTGCAGTTGAAGCTGTAGATACATGCTTAGGAAGAGTAGTTGATAAAGTTTTAGAGTTAGATGGAACAGTATTTATTACTGCTGACCACGGAAATGCTGAAACTATGATTGATGCTGAAACTGGAAATCCATTTACAGCTCACACAACTGATCCAGTTCCATTTGTATGGGTATCTAACCACACAGAAGGTAAGTCTTTAAAGGATGGAAAACTTGCTGATATAGCACCAACAATGTTAACAGTTATGGGATTAGATGTTCCTGCTGAAATGACAGGTGAATCATTAATAAAATAGTATTATAAAGAGAGGGTTACCCCTCTCTTTTTTTCTAATATTGCTAAAATAAATTATATGTCTAAAATATAACCTTCATATATTTTTAAAACTTATTGTTAATATATCAAATTACTCTTATAATTAATTTGATAAAGGCAGTCATGTAAATAAGGAGTAAAGAGAATATGAGAAAAAACATGATAACTAATGATATAAAAAAAACAAACAAATCAAGAATAGTAAAATTTATTTATAAAAAAAATGAAACTTCAAAGCAAGAAATAGCACAATCATTAGGATTAAGTATGCCTACAGTTTTACAAAATGTTAAAGAGTTATTAGAAAATGAAATAATTTGTGAAATTGGTAAATACGAATCTACAGGTGGAAGAAAAGCAAAAGCGATATCTATAATAGAAACTGTTAGGTATTGTATAGGAGTAGATATTACAAAAAATCATATAAGTTTTGTATTATTAGACTTAAGAGGAAATATAGTTACTAAAGATAGAAAAAGAGAAGTATATGAAGATTCAATTGAGTATTATAGAAATCTTGGAGAGAATATTGATAAGTTTATTTATAAATCTAATATTGATAAGGCCAAGATAGTAGGTGTAGGAGTATCTATACCAGGTATAATTGATAAGGAAAGTTCTCTTCTTATTAGATCTCATATTTTAGAAGTAAGTAACATAAGTCTTAAAAAGTTTAGTCAATTTATTAATTATGATACTTGCTTTGAAAATGATGCTAATAGTGCAGCATTTGCGGAATTAATGTTATGTGATAAAAATTCAATATATTTATCACTGAGCAATACCGTTGGAGGAGCTATATTTATGGATAATGAAATTTATATGGGAGATAATTTTAAAAGTGCTGAATTTGGACATATAATAATAGAGCCTAAAGGGAAAATTTGTTATTGTGGTAAGCGAGGATGTGTAGATTCATATTGCTCTGCAAGGGAGTTAAGCAAGCATACAGATGAAAATTTAGATCTATTTTTTAATAAGGTAAATGATAGTGATAAAGAATGTGTTGAAGTATGGAAGAAGTATTTAGATTATCTTTCAATAACCATAACTAACTTAAGAATGATATTTGATTGTGATATCATATTAGGTGGATATGTAGGTGGATATTTAGATGATTATAGGATAGAACTTGATAAAAGTTTAAATAAATATAATAACTTTGAAGTTGATGTTACTTATGTGAAAGCAGGAAGATATAAAAAAGAAGCTGCTGCAATTGGAATAGGAATGCAATGTATTGATAGATTTTTTAATAATTTAATTTAAAATAATAGAAAACTGCAATATTAAGAATAAAAATATTTCTTAGTATTGTAGTTTTTTATTCTATTAAAAATAAATTAATGTAAAAAAATATAAAATGTATTGCTTTTCATAGTGAGATGTGCAATAATATAAATACTTTAATAAAATGTTTTATAAAAGTATTTATATTACAAGGGGAGATTAATTATGGAAGGTAAAATGAAAGTTGCAGTAATGAATGGAATTGGAAAAATGGGATTTTTAGAAAGAGATATTCCAAAAGTAAAGGATAATGAAGTACTGGTAAAATTAGAATATGTAGGGATTTGTGGATCAGATCTTCATTATTATGAAACAGGTAGGATAGGAGATTATATAGTAGAGCCACCATTTGTATTAGGGCATGAACCAGGAGGAATTGTAGTCGAAGTCGGAAATAATGTTAATCATTTAAAGGTTGGAGATAAAGTAGCATTAGAACCAGGAAAAACTTGTGGACACTGTGAATTCTGTAAAACAGGAAGATATAATCTTTGTTCAGATGTAGTATTTTTTGCAACACCACCAGTAGATGGGGTTTTTCAAGAATATGTAGCACATGAAGCTGATTTATGTTTTAAGCTTTCAGATAGTGTTAGTACTTTGGAAGGAGCACTAATTGAACCTTTAGCAGTTGGATTTCATGCAGGAATACAAGGAAATGCACAAGCAGGACAAACTGCTGTAGTAATAGGGGCTGGATGCATAGGACTTGTAACTATGATGGCACTAAAGGCAATGGGAGTTTCTAAAGTGTATGTAGTAGATATAATGGAGAAAAGGTTAGAAAAAGCACTGGAATTAGGCGCTACAGGTGTTATTAATGGAAGTAAAAAGAATGCAGTAGAAGCTATTATGGAACTAACCAATGGAAATGGATGTGATTTAATAATAGAAACTGCAGGAACAGAAATAACTACTATACAAGCTATAAAGATGGCGAAGAAAGGAAGTAATATAGTTTTAGTTGGATATAGTAAGACTGGAGAAATGACATTGCCAATGAGTCTTGTTTTAGATAAAGAACTTACATTTAAAACTGTATTTAGATATCGTCATATTTACCCAATGGCTATTGAAGCAGTGGAAAATGGAGTGGTAAATTTGAAAGGAATTGTAACTAATGAATTTGCATTAGATGATATACAAAATGCTATGGATTTTAGTGTTAATAATAAAGCAGATATAGTTAAGGCTGTTGTAAGGATTTAATTATATAAAAAATAGATCTATTAAATTTTTAAACTTAATAGATCTATATAAATTTATTGTAAACGTTAATAAAAATTATGTTAAGGGGGTAGTATTTTGTGGGTTAAAAAAATATCAAATAATGATGTAGTTGAAAAAAAAGGCTCTAATGGGGAGGTTCCTTTAGTAAGTAAAATAGCTTATGGAATGGGAGACGTAGGGTGTAATTTTAGTTGGATGTTCGTTGGTAATTTTTTAATGATATTTTATACAGATATTTTTGGGATAAGTATGGGTGCAGTGTCAATGTTAATGTTATTTTCAAGATTTTGGGATGCTATTAATGATCCTATTATTGGAGGGCTTAGTGATAGAACAAAATCTAAATGGGGAAAATATCGTCCATGGTTATTAATAGCAGCACCTTTAACAGCTGTTATATTAGTATTGACTTTTTGGGCACATACTAGTTGGTCAAACACTAATAAAGTAATATATATGGTGGTGACTTACTGTATATTAGTTCTTGGTTATACATGTGTTAATATACCATATGGAGCTTTGTGTGGAGCTATGACACAAGACATAGAAGAGAGGGGTAAAATAAATACATCTAGATCAGTTAGTGCTATGATAGCTATTAGTATTATAAATATTATTACAGTACCACTAATAAATAAATTAGGTAATGGGGATGATAGGCAGGGGTATTTGTTAGTAGCAATACTTTATGGATCAATATTTGCTCTATGTCATATATTTTGCTTTGCAAAAACTAGGGAAGTAGTTGAGGTACCACAAGCTGAAAAGAGATCAGTAATAGTTGAATTAAAATCTGTAATGAAAAACAAGCCATATATATTAGCATTTATAGGTCAATTTTTGTTTGGATTTACCCTGTATGGAAGAAATGCGAATTTATTGTATTACTTTACCTACGTAGAAGGAAGTGTATCATTTTTTAGTATATATTCATTAGTAATTATGATTCCCTCAATTATTGGAGCAGCTTGTTTTCCAATACTATTTAAATGGACACAAAATAAGGGAAGAACAGCATCTATATTTGCTATATTAACAGGAGTTTGTATGATTGTATTATTTAACTTTAGTGCAGTAACAACGCCAGTTTTATTTTATGTATTTTCAGGATTCGCACAATTTTTTTATTCAGGATTTAATACAGCTATTTATGCAGTAATTCCAGATTGTGCAGAGTATGGAGAATGGAGAACTGGAATAAGGAATGATGGGTTCCAATATGCATTTATATCTTTGGGTAATAAAATAGGAATGGCATTAGGAACATCACTTTTAGCATTAGCATTAGGTAAGTTTGGATATGTTGCAAATCAGCCACAAAATAGTATTGTACTTGGAATTATGAAACATTCATTTACTACAATTCCAGGGGGAATGTGGATTGTAACAGGTATAGTATTATTATTTTATAAATTGAACAAGAACATTTATAACAACATTGTACATGAATTAAATGTAAAAAAGATGTTTAACACTAAATAATAAATTTTATAGATTAGGTGATAGCATGAAAAGAGTAATTTGTCCAGGAGAAGCATTAATAGATTTTGTTTCTTCTGACATAGGAAAGAGTATAAAAAATACTGAGTCGTTTATTAAAAAAGCGGGAGGGGCTCCAGCAAATGTTGCAGCAGCTATAGCTAAGCTTGGAGTTGAAGCATATTTTTGTGGAACTGTAGGTAATGATGCTTTTGGAATTTATTTAGAAGAAACTCTTGAAAGAAATAATATAAATACTAGTTTAATGTTTAAGTTAGAAGGGCATAATACAACATTTGCATTTGTTTCATTAATGGAAAATGGGGAAAGAGATTTTGAGTTTGCTAGAGATGCAGATTCATGTTTAGATTGTGATATGATAAATACC
>OLPD01000617.1_pt1 | contig 24811 bp, 13 predicted proteins | sample 1672111 | NCBI WGS metagenome assembly OLPD01 (sample SAMEA3136646, study PRJEB25190) | human gut metagenome
TTACATTGATAACATTCGCCTGAGATAAACCATTTATAACGATTAAACAGTTATCTTCCTTATTTGATTTGATTTCTTTAAGCCCAAATATTCCATTGTAATATGGTGATTTTACGTATACTTTATCATTATTTATTATAGGTTTTGTTTTCGCTCCTATCGCATGTATAATTACCTCTAGTATTCCTTCTTCTTCATTTATATCCATAACAGTTATAGGGGCATTAAATATATCGCTATTTTTATCTTTATCCTTTAAAAATACATATACTCCTGGTTCATATAAGTATTTTGCTATGTCTTTTGGTACTTTTATTTTAATTAAATATAAATTATCACCAATTTGTTCTGTACTTAGAATGTCACATAAAATTTCTTTTCTTTCATCTATAGGAGATATCCTACTATGATTTAGTAAATTGTAAGTACAAACCCCTTGCCAATCACAGTCGCACTTATTTTTGCCTTGTATCATAGGGCATTTTATACAATCCCCACTATAGGCAAGATGACATGGACAGTACTTTCCCCCAGCATCAGCACAAAATCTAATAATATTTTTTTCCAAAGTCTCCACTTCCTTAAAATGATATTTTAAATCTTCATAAAAACTAAAACTCTCAAAAGCTATATTATTAATTTATTAATTAAATCTTATATTAAATTATTCTTTAGAAAGAGGTATACATATGAAAAATAAAACAAGAGATTCTATTGTAGTAGGTTTTGCCCTATTTTCAATGTTTTTCGGTGCCGGAAATTTAATCTTCCCACCTGCACTTGGAAATATGCTAGGTGACAAATACTTATTAGGTATAGTTGGATTTGTTCTAACAGGTGTTGGACTACCTTTACTTGCTATACTTGCATGCTTAAGAGGTAATGGTACTTTTGAAGGTATAACAAATAAAATAGGTGTAAAATTCACTTTAATTCTTACAACTGTTTTATTCTTTGCAATAGGACCACTATTAGCAATTCCAAGAACTGCTGCAACAACTTTTGAAATTTCAATATTTCCATTTTTCCCTAATTGGTCGCCAATAATAGTAATGGCAATTTACTTTATTATTAACTTATTCTTTGTATTAAGACGTTCATCAATTATTGATACTATAGGTAAATTCTTAACACCAGCATTAATAATAATATTAGCTATAGTAATTGTAAAAGGGGTAATAAGCCCTATTGGTGAAATTGTATCAACTGATGCAACTAATGTATTATCAACATCTTTACTTGAAGGATATCAAACAATGGATGCATTAGCTGCTTTATTATTTGCAGGAGTAATAACTTCTTCTATAATTGATAAGGGCTATAAAGGAAAAGAAATTAATTCTGTATTATTAAAAGCTAGTATTATTGCAGTTATTGGATTAGCATTTGTTTACGGTGGATTAACGTATATAGGTGCTCATACTGTAAACTTAGTTGATGCAAACATATCAAACACTTCATTATTAGTGTTTATTGCTGGAAGAATTTTAGGTACTTTTGGTGTAGGTTTAATCGGAGCTGCCATCGGTCTTGCTTGTTTAACAACTTCTATAGGACTGTTAACAGCTGGTTCTACTTTCTTTGAAAAAGTAACTAATGGAAAGTTATCTTATAAATTCAATGCAATTGCTATTTCTATAATGAGTTACATAATTGCTTGTCAAGGTGTTGATAAGATTGTTAAGTTATCTGTTCCAATATTAAATGTTTTATATCCTGTGGCTATTACTATTATTATAGTTACTATGTTTAATAAGATTTTAACTAATATAATAGCTATTAGATTGGCTGTTTATACTTCATTAGTATTTGGATTATTATTTGCACTATTTGGTAGTGCCTTAAACTTCCTTCCTTTAGCTAGTGTTGGATTTGGATGGGTTATTCCTACTTTAATTGCTTTAGTTATTGGATGCTTTATAAAACCTAAAAAAGCTGAATAAATTACATCGAGTAGGAGGAAAATAATTATTTTATTTTCCGTCCTCTTTGTTCTATTTCTGTTAAACGTTTTCCAAACATTTCTTGAATTTTTATTACTCCTGAGCCATTCTTTAAAACATGTACAAAGGGTTCATATTCTCTATGTAAATCCGTTAAAAAGTGTTATGTCTCTTTTCGTAAATTTAATATTGCTTCTAAATTGAATTTTTTATATATAAAAAAGCTATATTAGTCTAGCTTAAACTAATATAGCTTTTAGATATCTTAATACAATTATATTAACTTTTTTTACCTATTAAAATGGTAATTTACCCTTTTCTTTAAACCTAATAACTACTTTGTCTATATCTAATCCATTAGAACCAAAGTATAGTTTTATATAGTGATTTACCCCAAAAACAAATCCTAAATCTCTAGTTTCTGTAATCCACTTACCCTCAGTTCCTCTAATTGTAATAGTTTCTTTTAAAGCATTATCATAATAAACAGATAGTGGTAACTGAGCCAATGATCCTTGATCTGATTTCATAGTTACTTCAATATCATATAGTCCCATTTCATTAAGAGAAATACCAAAAATTTCTGAGTTACCCTTCTTATTATTAAATGCACTTCCATCAATAATTACATCATTAGTTTCCTTATCAGCATAATAATAAACTACATTATCACCTAAAACATCATTATCATCTTGTTTATTAATTTCATCTAATTCCTCTTTACTAATACGTCCTAATTCATGAAGCATTGAAGGAGATTTCATTATGAAGCTCAAAATATTTTTTGCATTTCTTTGTAAATCACTTCTAGTAATTTCACCTAATTCTAACTTTTCCTTAACATTATCATTCTCCGGATTTAATTCTGAATTTGATACACACATATATATATCATTTTGAGCTGATACCATAGGTGCTTTATTTTTTCTTGTAGACTTTTCTCCCTCAGTATTTGCTTCTGCCCACCAGTCTGTCATAACTATTCCATCAAATCCCCATTCATTTCTAAGAATTGTTGTACATAAATCATAACTTCCTGCTGTCCATATACCATTTACAGGATTATAAGTAGTCATAACAGAACGCGCCTTACCTTCTTTAACCGCAATTTCAAACCCTCTTAAATATATCTCACGAAGTGCTCTTTCTGATACTATTGAATCAACTAAACGTCTTGATGCTTCTTGATTATTAGCACAGAAATGCTTAATAGTAGGTGCTACTCCATTTTCTTGCATTCCTATTACTTGAGCTGCACTTATTTTTCCTGTTACTAATGGATCTTCTGAAACATATTCAAAGTTACGACCATTTAAAGGATGTCTATGAATATTCATTCCTGGTCCTAAAAGTGAATCTATTTTATTTTTACGAAGTTCTAATCCTGTCATAGTATAAAGATCTTTAACAAGTTCTATGTTAAATGTACATCCTAATGCAGTTCCATTTGGTAATGAAAATGCTTTGGTTCCACAATCCATACGTATTCCTGAAGGTCCATCTGCACAACATGCAACTGGTATTCCAAAACTTCTTAATCCATCTGTAATTCCACCAAAAGCTGCTGCTGTACCCGGAGTTACTTTAGGACTACACATACCTTCTCCACGGAACATACAAATTAAATCATCATCACTTAATTGTGCAATAAAATCATCTAAATCTATCTTTTTATCAAATACATCTCCAAGCTTATATCCTTTATTTCCAGTATAAGAAATTTCAGCTTTACGTCTTTCTACCATTCTTTCATAAGGATTTATAGTTCTTGTCGGAACCTCTTCCATTATAACTTCATAATTACCATCTTTATTAATAACTGCCTTGAAACGTTCAAATGAGGCTATAGGTGCATATGCTTCTTCTAATTTCTCTACTACAGTAAACTCTTGATTATATTCTCCAGAAATAATTGCACTTCTAACATCTGAACCAATATAAACTTTATAACATCCTTCTTCCAATACATAAGATGATCTATATCCAGTTATTCCACAATCATCATAAGAAGCAATATAATATTTAGGAATATTTATTGTTACTTTTTCACTTTCACCAGGATTAATTATATTTGTCTTTGTAAATCCTACAAGAGATCTTGATGGTTTACCAAGCTTTCCTTGTGGTGCTTCTATATAAACTTGTACAACTTCTTTTCCTGATACTTCTCCTGTATTAAATACATCAGCATCAACAATTATTTCTTTATCTGTCACTTCTAAAGATTTATTTTTAATTTCAAAGTTGGTATAAGATAGTCCATGACCAAATGGATAAATTACCTTATCTTTAGCAAATGACTCAAAATAACGATATCCTACATAAATATCTTCTTTATAATAATTCTTTTCTTCATTTCCAAAGTTTTCAGTTGATGGATAATCTCCAATATTTCTTGCAATAGTATCTGTTAATTTCCCACATGGATTTACTTTTCCTGCTAATACATCTACAACACCATTACCACCTTCTTGTCCACCTTGCCATACATAAAGAACAGATGATGGATTATATTTCTCTACCCATTTCATATCTATAATATTACCAACATTCAAAATTACAGCTATTCTTTTAAATGTCTTACTAACTTTTTTAATCATACTTTCTTCTTCTTCAGTTAAAAGGTAACTTCCTGGTTCATTTTTACTATCTTGGTCTTCTCCAGCAGTTCGTCCTATCATAACTAATGCAATATCTGCATCAGAAGCAGCCTTTACTACTGAATCTTCAAGCTTCATTTCTTTTTGAGACCAAGGAACATTCCCCCATCCCTTACCTTCATCATAAGGATTTTCTTCTATCCATTCTTCATATACTTTTAATAACTTTTCATCTAAAACAATATCCTTATTTTCCCTTAAAGCATCTAAAATACTAACTACATATCTTGTATTAACAAGTCCACCTGAACCTAATCCACTTTTATAATAATTAAAAGCACTTCTTCCAAAAACCGCTACTTTATCACCCTTTCTAAGCGGAAGTGCATTATCATCATTTTTTAATAATACACAACTTTCTGCTACTGCCTGTCTTGCAATACTTGAATACTTTTCTAAATCCAATTTATATTGTCCCATATTATCCTCCATTAAATATACTCTCTTAATTAACCTTTTACCTATTATTAAATTTCCTAGTTACAATCTCAATTTACTTTAATTTTAAGAAATTTTTTCTATTCTTTATATCAATTTTCACACTTTTATATCATTTTTCACATATGTTTTATGATATAATGTAAACAATTAAATAAAGTATTACTCAAGCCAATTTTTAAAATATTTAAAGGAGTATTCAGAATGATAGAACATGATATTCAGGCTGACTTTTGTAACTTATTATATAAAAATTTAGAAATGCAAACTATACATCCACCTTATAATCAAGAGCTTAGAGAATTACACTGCATAGAAAGTGGTGATTTAGAGCTTTTAGAAAAAACTATTCCTAAAAGCTATGATGACTCATATAACGCAATTCTTGCTAAAAATCCAATTCGTCATATTAAAAACTTAGGTATTGTTGTAGTTACCCTAGCTTGCCGTGCTGCAATTAGAGGAGGAATTGATCCGGAAATATCTTTTTCTTTAAGTGATACTTATATTAATAAAATAGAAAGCTTAGATGATTATAGTTCTATAGAAAAATTAATGAGACAATCTCAATATGAATATGCTAAACTAGTTAATGATTTTAAAAATATGTCAAGTAAAAATAGTAATAAAAATCAAAATCTATATATAGAGCAATGTAAAAATTATATATTTTCTCATCTTCATGATAAAATAAAAATTCCTGAAATAGCTACTGAATTATCATTGAATCCTAATTATTTATCAGTACTATTTAGAAAATATGAAGGAGTCTCTATTAAACAATTTATAATCAATGAAAAAATTAAAGTAGTAAAAAAACTGCTAATACACTCTGATCGTTCTTATCTAGAAATCGCTATTTGCATGAGTTTTTCTTCTCAAAGTCATCTTGAAAAGCAATTTAAAAAAATAACTGGAATCACTCTAAGACAATATCGTGAAAAATACTATATAGAAAAAATGAGCTAACTAAACTTATTAGCTCATTTTTTGATAAATATATATATATAATTATTTAAGTTCAAATTTCAAGAAATCAATTGCTCCCATTCCTTCATAAGTAAAAAATAACGCTTGTTTACCTTCTGGTAATTTAACAGGAGTTACAAAGCTTCTCCATTTACTTTGAGATTTTATAGGAATATTAACTATAGCTTCACCATTTAGTAAGTTTGTTATTTTTATATTTCCAAAACCATTTCCTCTAACAGTTACAGATACTTCTTCAACTTTTTCAATATTAAAATACTTGAATCCAGCTATAGCTCCATCTGTCATATTTGCTATATACTGATTAGGATTATCTTCCCTATCCTCACCTTCTTGTGTAAAATATGGATGATAATCTTCTATTATATCTCCAAATTCATAACGTTTAGCACCTTTATAACTTATTAAATTACATGCAATACGTGCTTCATATACCCCTTTTCCATATAATGGTTCATTATTTAATCCACAGCTTGTCATTTCAACTTGTTTTATTATTCCATATTCATCTATATTAATTTTTTCTGCGCACGCTTGTCTTGAAAATTGATGTTTATTGGTTTGTCTATGATAGAATACATACCATTGTCCTTTTATTTCTACTATACTTCCATGATTATTACCTGTATAGTTTAATGCTTCTTTATCATTTTTAGCATCTAAATAAATATCTCCATTTGATATAATTGTTCCACCATATTCAAACCCACCATCTGGTCTATCTGATATTGCATAACAAAGTTCATGACCATTAATAGATGAATATATAAAGTAGTATTTGTCCTTTATTTTTCTCATTGAAGGTGCTTCAAAGAATTCATGACCTTCAAAACTTGTTCCTTTACCATTAACTACATAAGGTAAAATTACCTTTGGATTTTTCTTTACAGTAACCATATCCTTTTCTAATTCAATAACCATTCCACCTTCAATAATAGGCTTAGGTAACCCAAAATATTCCCATGGTCCATCTACTGGACAGAATCCTGAATATAAATAAACTCTTCCATCATCATCTACTAAAACACCTGGATCAAATTGAAATTGATCTCCTTCCTTTGAACCTAGTAGTATACCATCTGCATAATGAACATGTCCATAAAATTCATACTTTCCAGCTGGGGTATCACATACAGCAACAGATATTACTCCTAAAAAATCAAAAGCATAATAAAGATAATACCTACCATCTGCCCCTACTTGTACATCTGGTGCAAATAAAAGCCTCTTTTCTACATCATCACATATAGGATCTTGTGTTTTCTCATAAATAATCCCCTCATATCTCCAATTACCTAAATCATCTACCGCTGCTGACCAGCAAACATAATTATTTTCACAATATTCCTTACCATTAAATTTATCATGGCTCCCATATAAATATACTCTATCTTCAAATACATATGGCTCACCATCTGGTATATATTCATAACTTGGTAAAAATGGATTAACTGCTTGTTTTCTCATATTTTTTCTTTACCCCCATATATTTATAATTAATTACTTTCCAATTCTATACTAGCTTCTAACAAGCCTTCAGATTTTGCATTTATAACTATCTTTCCTACTTCCTTACTTCTTACTACTGCAATAACTTTTCCGTTATATACACTTCTACTGCTTCCAACATATCCTTCTGTAGATATAGGATTTCCAGTACCAATACCTTGTAAAGTCCCTTCTCCAGTAACTTCAATAGAAATTAAATTGTTTGCATATGGAACTACTCTTTCATTTTCATCTACTACTTCACAAGTTATATATACAATATCTTGATATCCTGCTTTAATACTATTTTTATCTACTTTTAGCAGTAATGCTTTAGGCTTTTCAACAGTTTCTATTATATCTCTTCCTAGTTCTACCCCATTATTATAAGCAATTGCCTCTATATACCCGGCTTCATATACTGCATCAAAGCTAACCTTAAATGCTTCCTCTATTCCAACTTTTTTACGTTCAATAACTACACCATTAATAACTAATTCAACTTCTTGTGCATTTGAATAAATATCAATTCTTACTTTTTTCCCTTCATTTCCTGGAAAACTCCAACTTCTGACAACATCAGACCATCCCCATGAAGATACGATTTCCTTTTTACCATAATGCTCCGGCTTTAATACTACTATATATGGAGCTTTTCTCTCATTCCAAACTACTTTACGATACTCACCTTGTGGTTTTATTTCTCCACAAATATCTATGTCTCCACAATTTGATATATGCCAAGGATACTCTCCAAAAAGACCTCCAGTCTCATTATAGAAAGAACGACCTATTCCTGCTTCTCCAAAGTAATCCATACTTGTCCATGAAAAATCACCAATAACATGATTATATTTCATAACTTTTTCCCAAACTTCTGCTATTTTCTTTGGATACGACTCAGTTCCACAAATTATTCTATTAGGGAACATCTCTTCATCTTGTTCATAACGATTATCTAAGTAATTATAACCAACCACATCTAATGGGCTACAGAAATCCTTGGTTATTTCTCCCCATTCCTCAGTAACACGGTCACACTCTTTTAATAACTCATGTACCTCATTTGGTAAATCAGATAAATCTCCTGCACTTCCATTAAATATATTAGCAAGTATTCCTCCAAACTCTCCTGCCTCTAAGAAAATTGCACATACTCCATTAGTTATAGCCCTAGTATTATCTAAACTTCTTGCATAGTCTGAAATTTCTTTTGATAATTTTGCCCCGTCAGAACTACCATCACGCTCCCCAATTTCATTTCCAACTGACCACATTATTACAGACGGATGATTTCTATCTCTGAAAATCATTGCTTCCAAATCTCTTTTCCACCAATCATCAAAATATAAATGATAATCATGAGAATTTTTCTTTAATCTCCAGCAATCAAATGCTTCATCCATCACTAATACTCCAAGCCTATCACAAGCATCCAATAATGCAGTAGATGGTGGATTATGGGCTGTTCTGATAGCATTATATCCAATCTCTTTCATCAATCTCACTTTTCTTTCTTCTGCATAGTCAAAAGCACAAGCCCCTATAGGACCATTGTTATGATGTAAACATCCACCTTTTAGCTTTATTGTTTCTCCATTTAATTGAAACCCATTTTCTGTACTAAAGGATATTGTTCTAATTCCAAATGTAGTTTTTATTTCATCAACTAAAATATCCCCACATTTAACTTGTGTTATTGCTTCATACAAATTAGGTGATTCTAATGACCATAAATCTGGTGATCCTACTTTTATTTCTTGCTTTAATTTAGTTTCATTAACTGTTAATAATAAAATCTCTGAAATATTACTAGCTACTTCTTTACCACATTTATCAAATAAAGCTGTTACTACAGTTACTTGTTTTTCTTCCTTTAATCTATTACTAATAGTTGTTTCTATATTTACCATTGCAAATTCTTTTGTTGCAACTGGAGTTGTTACAGATATACTCCATGGCGCAAGATAGATTGATTCTGATTCCATTAACCATACATGACGATATAAACCTGATCCTGAATACCACCTTGAATTAGGCATAGCATTATTATTAACTACTATTTTTATTTTATTAACTTGTCCATACTTGATCCAAGGCGTAAGTCTTACATGAAATTCTGTATATCCATATGGATGAAGCATTACTAAATTACCATTTATATAAACTTCAGCATTCATATAAGCACCTTCTATAACTAGTAGAAACTCTTTTCCTTTTTGCTCCTCAGTTACATTAAACTCTTTTTGATATATTCCTATTCCTCCTAAGAAAAATCCTCCTGCTTCATTGGATGATGCCATAGGAGTTCTTTCTAATCCAATAGAAAAATCATGTGGTAAGTTTACTTTTTCTTTAAATGTTGCTCCATTTTTATCCTTATAACTATTTCCAGAAGAATATGAAAAATTCCATTCTAAATCAAAATTATACTTTCTCATAATATCTAATTACTCCTTTTTATTTATCTAATTCTCTTCCTTATGATATCAATTCCAGCCTGTAATCTCCATTACATGCGCATAGATTTACATGTTATTTTTGGTATTTATTTTTTATAGTAATAATTATTTGATTATACTTTTCGTGTTATTTTGGGATTTACTTTAAATATTAAACTTTTATTTAAATTGTGGTATCATTAAATTATTAAATACTAATAATTTACTTATATAAGCTATATTTTTAGATTTTCACTTTATATGTTGTTTTGAAAGGATTTAAGTAATGAATAAAGAAATAAAAAGTTCTACCTACTGTTATAGATTTATAAATAATGATGTTATAAATGGAATTTTATCATGTGGATTTACATCAAAGCCGTTAAATTCAGATTTACTAACTGATTGTAAAAATGACTACTATAGCTGTTCAGTACTCCTTAAAGGAAAAGGAACTTTTATAGATTCATCTGGAAATAGCTATCCTCTTATTCAAAATTCAATCTTTCAATGTCTACCTAGTAAAAACTTTTCTATTATTATTGATAGAGATTCAGAATGGTCTGAATTTAATATTAAGATTGGAAAATCAGTTTTTGATTCATTAGCTTCATTAAAATTGTTAAATATTGATACTCCAGTTTTTCAAGTTAATTTAAAACCTTACTTAATTCAATGGTTTTCAGAACTTATTAATCAATTAAACCATACTGAAAATGCTGAACTCCCTGAAGTTTTATTTGTTACTCAAAAGCTTTTAATTAATCTTCATAGAGAAGATATTAGACGTTATGAATCTAATATAGATGCAATTATTGCAGGTGCTAAACAAATGTTATTTTACCGATATGATGAAAATATTTCTCTAGATGAAATTGCATCTTCCTTTCATATTAGTTACGAGAAATTTAGAAAGATATTTAAACAAAAAGTTGGTATATCTCCAATTCAATATCGTTTGCAAACTAAGTTCCATTTAGCTGAGAGATTAATTTCTGAAGGTTTTTCAATTAAAATGGTAGCTGAGGAAGTTGGATATACTGACCCATTCACTTTCTCTAGACAATTCACAAAATATATGGGTGTTCCACCAAGTACATTTAAACCTAAGTAAATCAATCTTAAATACATATATAATAAAAGATAAGTATATAAACTAATTTAATTAGCTCAATACTTATCTTCTAACATTAAATATTATTTTAAAGTATATTATAAATTTATTATCCTATTTATAAGCTCTTCTTTAACCACAATGCATAATGTTGCATCCAACTTTCTACTCCATCAGTATCTAATGGCCATGCTGGATCCTGTCTTACACATCCTCCAAATCCATGTCCACCTCTACTATAATTATGCATTTCAAATGGTACATTATGTTTATGCAATTGCATAGCATATTCTAATATATCTTCACTTGGTATCAATTCATCATTTGTTGCATTCACTAAAAATGTAGGTACTTGGTTATCACAAACCTTTGTTGTTAAAGTATACTTTTTAATTGCTTCCGACTTTTTCTTTTCATCATGCATAGCATCAAACCCAATAACCATTGTAAGAAACTTACTAGCATTTGTGAACATTAATTTCGGATAAACTAAACCTAATGTTCCTATTTTAGCTGGAATATTGTCAATTTCATCTCTCTTATATTCTTTTGGTAATAAATCTTCTTCCATAAACAAATGATATGTGCTTGCTACAAGATTTCCTCCTGCTGAATAACCTAGCATAGAAATTTTATCTCTATCATAGCCATAATCATCTGCATGTGCAATTAACCATTTTAGTGCCCTTTGACAATCTGCAAACATAACTGGATAAGCATAAGGATAAGTACGATAACGAAGTACAAATACAGATATCCCTTGTTCATTTAATATTTTAGCTACATCTTCTCCTTCATTATCCATGGATACTGACATATATGCACCTCCTGGTACATCTAAAACACAATACTTTGAACCTTCTACTATATATGCATCTAAATATGGTACATCATCATAATTCATACTACATTTGCCTGGTATCATCTGTTCTAAATATACCATAGTATCTGTTGCTTCCATATTATTTAAAATATCATTTTTATTAAATAAGTTATCTGCTGATTTAAATACATCCTCTATATTCCAATCTTTATGGATTATTGGCATATCATCTAACTTAGCCTTTCCAGTATTGTATGGAATATTACTTCCCCATATTTTTATTTTTTTCATCTCTATTCTCCTATTTATACCATATTATTAAATCTGAGATATTATAATTATAAGAATATCCCAGACTCATTTTTCTATATAATATTATTCATTAACAACATATTTAATTTGCCCAATTATTTCATCAGTTTTATCCATTTCTTCTTTTGTTGCATTAAAGAAAGGCTTAGTTGCTAAATTTCTTACAGTTTCATTTCCTATCATCTGTAACATATATTCAGGTAGCATAACTGCAGCTTTTAGCTCCTTTTCTAATACTGATTTAACTTCTTCATTTGCTAATAATTCATTTATACTCATATTTGTATTGTAATACTTAATATAAGCCTTTGTTGGAATATATTCAATTTCATATACTCCACTAACTAATTGAATTATTCCCTCTTTTATTTCTAATGAACTTTCTTTAAAGCTTACACCATTTATAATTCCATTATTTAAATCAACATCTGGTAATTTTAATGATGCTGTTACATTAAATGGTATTTCAAATTTAAAATAAAGACTTCCATCATCATTTATTCTCCATTGACTTACGTATTTACCTACTGGTGAATTATATTCTACATTTATATATTTAAATCTATAATCTGGCATTGGTTCTAAATTAACATGTCTAAATCCTGGATTCTCTTCAGTATTATTTATTCCAGCCATAACTCTATACATCCACTCTACAATTGAACCATATGCATAGTGATTTAATGAATTCATACCTGCTGGATTTATTCTTCCATCTGGAAGTACAGAATCCCATCTTTCCCATATAGTTGTTGCACCCATAGTTACAGGATATAGCCAGCTTGGACACTCCTTATTTAATAATAATTTATAAGCCATTTCATTGTAACCAAACTTAGATAATACTCTGCAAATATAAGGACTTCCTACAAATCCTGTTTTTAAATATCCTTTATCTTTTAATAATTGATTATTTAAATCCTTAGCTACTCTTTCTATATGTTCTTGTGGTACTAAATCCATATATAAAGCAACTATATATGCAGTTTGATTTTTTAATGCTAATCTACCATTCTTAGTAAAGAATTCATCTATAATAGCTTGTTTTACTTCATTTGATAACTCTTCATATTTTCTTGCTTCATCTTCTTTCCCTATAACTTTTGCTGCTTTTGATACAATTCTTGCAGAATAGCAATAATATGCAGAAGATATAAAGCTTTCTTCAGTTCCTCCTGTTGGAACATTAGGATTTTCTCCATCTAATGCAAGCCAGTCTCCAAAATGGAAACCTGAATCCCAAAGCCTATTTCCACCATTTTCATCATCTTCTTTTTTAATAAAATCAACCCACGCTTTCATACTTTCGAATTGATTTTCTAATATTGCCTTATCACCATATTGAAGATATACTGTCCATGGAATTACTGTTGCTGCATCTCCCCATGCACTTGAACATCCTTGAGACATCTTTGGATCTGGAACAACCATTGGAACCATTCCATTAGTTTTTTCTTGCTCTTTAGCTAAATCATAACCATATTTACTAAAGAAAGCATAAGTATCCATATTGAAGGATGCAGTTCCTGAAAATACTTGAGCATCTCCTGTCCATCCCATTCTTTCATCTCTTTGAGGGCAATCAGTTGGAACATCTAAGAAATTCCCTTTTTGTCCCCACATTGCATTTAAAAACAATCTATTTACTAATGGATTACTAGTTTCTATATGTCCTGTTGTTTCCATATCAGAATATACTACGCATCCTGTAAAATCTTCTAAATTAACATTTCCATACCATTCAGTTAATTTAACATATCTAAATCCATAGTATGTAAAATGTGGTCTAACTTCCTTTTCATTTCCATCAGAAATATAAGTGAATTCTGCTTTAGCTTCACGTAAGTTATCTCTATAGAAGTTACCATCTTGAAGCAATTCTCCATATTGTAATAAAACCTTAGTACCTTCTGGTGCATTAATTTTAAATTTAATCCATCCAGTCATGTTTTGCCCCATATCTAAGACAATTTCACCTGCTGGAGTTTTTATAATTTCAACTGGTTTTATTTCTTCTTTAACTACTACTGGTAAGCTTAATCTCTCAGTTAATTTATTCATATCTATATCTATGTTTTTAACTTCATACATTTTTTCAGCTACAAATGTTGCATCATAAACCTCTCCATTGTAAATAGTGCTATATTTAACTTTACTCTCTTTTGCATTCCATGAAGTGTCTGAACTAATAATAGTTTTACTTCCATCAGCAAAATTAACAACAATGTCACATATTAATGCAAACTTATCTCCATAAATATTATCTATTCCACCTTCAAATCCGAAGTTACCTTTATATAGTCCATTTCCTAAGATAACATCTATATTATTTTCTCCAATGTTTAAGCTTTCTGTAACATCATAAGTTTGATATTGTAACCACTTATCATAAGCATTAAAGTTTGGTGCAAGATACTCATCTCCAGCCTTAATCTCATTTATTTCTAGCTCATATAATCCCAATCCACAAATATATGCACGAGCAGACTTAACTTCTTTTTCTAAGTTAAATTTCTTACTTAATACTGGATGAATTTCCTTATCCATATCAGGAGTTATCCATTTCCCATGCCATCCCTCATTCATTTTAGCAGTTTCAAACCAAGCAACTTTGCTAGTTACTACCTCTCCATTATCACCCCAAACTGTAACCTTCCAATAATATCTTGTACATGGTTCTAAGTTTATTGGAAGTTCAAATCCTAAACTATCAATTTCACTAATTTTTCCACTATAATAAATAATATTTTCAAACTTCTCATCTAAAGCTACCTCAATTAACGCTGCCTCTTGTTTAGTTGCATTAGTATTAGTAACAACAAAAGACACTTTTGCCTTATCCATCTTAAATCCTAGTGGATTCACTATATGATTAGTTTTCATTTTAATTATATTCATAACCTTACACCTCTTATCCTTATTCTATAAATACCATCTACAGTTATTAATAAAATATTCGCTTATCTATTTAAGACGAATCCCTGTTAATATCTATATTTTATATGTTAATTTTAGCTAATTATTATAAATATTTTAATATCTTTATTTGTTTATTTATTTATCCTTATTTGCTTAATGATTATCTTTATTTGCTAAATAGATAAAACCTACTGAATATATACCGTATTCAGTAGGTAGTCTTTTTATATTTTAAAAATGTATTTTATATAATTTTACTTTTGCTCATTAGCTTTCATTTTTGCTTTCATTTCTTCAATTGCTGGATAGTATTTTTCTAATGGATAATATTTTAAACAAATTACAATAATTACACAGATAATAGCTGGAATTCCAAAACGTATGCAATTAAGTGTAATTAATGTTGATTCTGGTTGTTGCCCAATGGCACCTGCTATATATCCACTTGCTGCTAATAATGCAAGTATTCCTGAATTTACTACTGTAGTACCACATTTTTGAGCAAATCCTTTTATTGCAGAGATTGTCCCATTTAAAGATACACCTTCTTCTAATTGAATAAAGTCAATAGTATCATTTACTAATACGTTTACTAAGGCATTTGACATTGCTCCAATTGCTGTTGCTAAGAATGATGTTACGTAAAGTACAATTAAATTTTTTCCAAAGAAGAATGCAATTCCATAACATATAAATGTTAATCCTTGAGTAACTATTAAAGCCTTTTGTCCTGTTTTAAATATTTTAAGTACAATTGGCATAAGTACTACCATAGAAACTAATGCTCCTATTGAAACAATTCCCATATATAAAGCTATAAGATCTGGTCTTGCTAAATAATACATTACATAATATACAGATGATGCAAACATTAAACCATATCCCATAGATGCTAAACACCATACTAACATAATTGGATAAAGTTGTTTATGCTTAAATAATTTCTTTAAGTCATGCATAATTGGACGCTTTTCAACTGGTTGAAGATATCTTTCCTTAGATGTTGCAAATAATCCCCAGAATGCAATGACACCTAATACACCATATATAGCCATAAGCGGTATATAGCTTCCGCCAAAGAAATCTACCATTTGAGTTGTAAATGTTGAAGCTATTGTAAATGATAAAGCGCAGAAACCAGCTCCCATTGCAATAACTTGGTTACGTGTATCATTATCTTGTGTTACAGCTGGTAAAACTGCCATGTGTGGCATAGTTAAGATTGTATATAACATACCATATGCAATATAAGTAACTGCTACATAAATAATTTTTTGATTAGTACTTAATCCTGTCGGATTCCAGAATAATAATACCCCAACAATAGCCATTAATACTGGAAATATTGTAAAGTATGGTCGATAACGCCCAAATTTCGTATGAGTTCTATCTGCAATAGTTCCCATAATTGGATCATTAATTGCATCCCATAAACTTGCAATAAGCATAATAATTGATGCAGCTGCTGCTGGAATCTTTACTGTATCTGTCATAAACACTCCATAATAACTAGCAACTGTTGCTGAAATTAACATTACACCTCCATTAAGAGATGATCCATGGAACCACTTAAATGCCGTGCTCACTTCTGACTTTGAACCTGATTTTGTTTTAACGTTTTCAGTTAACATTTTATACCCCTCCTACATATTTCTCATTACCTAAAAATAATTCCTTTATTTCTTGTTTGACTATGCTATAATTCTAACATCTTAACATACAAATTTTAGCCTTATTATTTAACCAATGTACTACATATTTTTATTTCTTTTATATTATCATCTATTAAAACCTTTACAGAAAGGATAAAATTTTGCAGTTATTCACTCATACATATATTATTTTTAACATCTAAATATTTACATAACTCTCAAAATACACTACACTTGTATTCGAGGTGATAATTTATGATAGAGTATACTCATGAAATTATTGATTTTGGTAATAATGTTCCAATCAAATTTTTCTTAAATAATATAGGGGATGTGCCAAGGCATTGGCATCAAAGTATAGAATTACTTTTTGTTTTATCAGGTAATGCAATAATAAATATCAAAGAGAAAACCTTTAATTTAAAAGAAGATGATATTATATTAATAAATTATTATGATATTCATTCCTTACATGCAGAAAATTGTGTACTTGCAACATTTCAAATAAATTTATCTATGTTCGATAAAAATGTAGTTAATGAAAATACCTTAAGATTCGATTGTAACTCTTCTATAACTGAATCTAAGGATAAATTTAAACCATTAAAAAGAATATTAGCCCAAATGATTAAGGCTAACGTTGAAGAAACATCTCATTTAGAAGTTTTGAATAAATCTTATTCTTATAGTCTTTTATATGAGTTAATTTCAGTATTTGCAGTTGAATATGAAGCTGATAATACTCTCTTCGAAAATGGAGATAAGCTTAATAGAATTCTAGATATAATTGAATATATTAATGAAAATTATACTGAAAAACTTTCACTAAATAGTGTTGCTGAAACTTACTTTTTATCAGTTCCTTACCTATCTAAAATCTTTAAAAAATATATTGGAGTAAACTTTAGTGATTATCTTACTAGCATTAGATTATCACATGCTGTTACTGATTTAATTAATAGCGATTTATCAATTGAATCTATTGCTGAAAAAAATGGATTTCCTAACACTAGGGCATTTGTATCATCTTTTAAAAATGAATATGAACTATTACCTAGTCAATATCGCAAAAATAAAATTACTCCAACTGAAAATATAAATACAATTAAAAATGGTTTTATAGATTATTTTACATTTGAACAACATTCTTATCTTGGTAAATTAGCTGAATATTTAAATGAAAATAGTACTTCAACATATTCTGAAGCAAAGAAATCTCAGTTAATTGACTTAGGTCAAATAAATGTCCAAAAGAAAATTAAAAATCTTTCACATAACTTTAAAAATTTCACTTCTTTAGGAAAAGCAAAACATATTTTATATCAAGAAATTCAAGATATGTTAAAAACATTACAAAAAGACATTGGTTTTAAGTTTATAAAGTTTCATGGAATTTTAGATGATGATATGATGGTTTATTCTGAAGATAAAAATGGTAATATTAATTTAAGCTTTACTTATATAGATAAAATTATTGATTTTCTTTTATCAGTAAACTTAAAACCTTTAATTGAATTATCATTTATGCCAAAAGACTTAGCTAGAGATTTAGATCATACCATGTTTGAAAATCCTTCAATTATAAGTCCTCCAAAGGAGATTACTAAGTGGAACTATTTAATTCGTAATCTTATTATTCATTTTATTGACCGTTATGGCTATGAAGAAATTAAAAGCTGGTTATTCTGCTTATGGAATGAACCTGATAGCCCTCCATCTATGTTTGGGTTTAAAGATGATAATGATTTTTTTGAACTTTACAAAAATACATATAGAACTGTAAAAGGGTGTATGCCTGATGTTATATTTGGTGCTCCATCTATTATGTCAGAAACCTTTGTAAATGGATTATGGATTAAAGAGTTTGGGGATTATTGTTCTAAAAACAATTGTCACCCTGATTTTTTCAATTTTCATTTTTATCCTATAGAGATGAATCTAAATAATATTCATGCTAACTTACATCAAAAACCACGTTTAATATTAAATAAATCTGAGGATATTTTTAAAGAAACTATTGAAAAAATACATTCAAATATGGATAAGTTCAAAATAGAAAAGCTCCCATTATTCTTAACTGAATGGAATTCTTCTGTATCACATAAAGACTTGTTAAATGATACAACCTTTAAAGCTAGTTATTTAGCTAAAAATCTCTTAGAAAATTACGATTTCCTAGATAGTTTTGGCTATTGGACCTTATCTGATTTTATTGAAGAAGCTAAACTACCCAAAGATTTATTTCATGGTGGTCTTGGATTGTTTACTTATAATAAAATAAAAAAGCCACACTACTATGTTCTTTCAATGTTAAATAAATTAGGAGATTCACTAATAGCAAATGGTGATGGTTATTTTATAACTAAGCAAAATAATAACTATCAAATTATATTATATAATTATCAGCACTTTTCAAATTTATATGCCTCAGGTGAATTATTTGATATGACTTTTACTAATAGATATACTCCTTTTGTTAATCCTAAAATTAAAAAATTCTTATTAACATTATGTAATTTAGAATTTAATAGTTATGTATTAAAAGAAACCATAGTTAATAGAATTAATGGGAGCTGCTTCGATAAATGGCTAGAGATGGGTGGTTATCCACTAGAAACCTCTGAAGAAGTTGAAATTTTAAATAATTTATCAAGTCCTATGATAAAAAAACAAATTATTCAAGCTGCTGAAAACATGTATAACTTCAGTGCAGAGTTGCAACCTCATGAAGTAAGACTTATTGAACTAAAACCAAAATATTAAAACTAGATATAAAAATATGGAGCTGCATCCAAAGAGCTAGCTCCATACTTTTTCACTAAAAACTTATAAATTTTATTTTCCATCAGGATACATACTAAATTCTTTATTATCGTTATTTAAAGCCTCTTCTTCCCAATGATATTCAAACTTATCAAATTTAGCAACTCCACCTTGTGCAAATATTCCTAAGTAAGTTCCTGTAAATGTCATTACTTCTGTTATTTCTGTTGATAAACCTGCTGCTAATCCTTCTCCAATAACTATAAAATTTTCACCATCTATACTATATGAAAAAATATATTTATCTCGAGTCGATTCAATCCTTAATTCTACTTTATCAGCTTCAATAATTTTCTTAGAAACAATACCTTCTAAATCATATATCCTTTTATTCAATTCAACATAAAATTTATTTTCATCTGCTCTTACACGAATTTCATAATGATGAGTATCCATATAGTAAGCTGTAAGACCAGCTATTGTTCCATCCCTCATATCTAAATCTACACTAACTGTAGTTATACTATTGAAATCTTTTTGTCTTATTCCAATAAATGTTGGAGAATGTAACCCTCCACTTAATCCCTTATTGTCACCTTTTAGAATAATTCTACTATTTTCTTTATCTATAATATAATTCTCCATATTTGGAGTTCTAATATAATTAAATTCAAATGGTAAAATATCTTCATCAAAATCATCAAAAAAATCTGTACTTCTTTCTTGTTGTTCTTCTGGAATTGGGCCTTCCATTTTCAGAGTTATCTTATCAACTGATGGATAAGGCCACCCATTCTTCCATTCAATAGGAACTAAAAATGTTTCTCTTCCTAATTGATGTAACATTGGTCCTATAGGTCTTATACCCAAACAAACCATCCACCAATTTCCATTATGATCTTCAAATAAATCAGCATGTCCAACACATTGAACCTCTCCTCCATTAAAATTACGATGAGTCAAAATTGGATTATTAGGACATGTTTCATATGGTCCCCATATATTTTTTGAACGTTGTATAGTTATCATATGTCCATATTCAGTTCCACCTTCAGCAAGCAATAAATAATACCAATCATTTATTTTATATATATGCGGTGCTTCTGGACATTTTCCACTTACTCCATAGCTTATATCTTTTTTCTCTGAAAGAACTTCTCCTGTATTAGGATTAATTTCAAATAATATTATTGCCTGTCCCCTTTCTGTGAATCCAGTTCCACAATAATATGCTTTATCGTCTTCAAAATAAAGTGATGGATCTATTCCTTCATGTTCTATCCAAATTGGCTCTGACCATTCTCCATTTATCTTTGTAGACTTAACCATAAAGTTTCCAACCCCACGTTTAATTAATTCAGTCATATTTGTTGTTATCATATAAAATTGCCCTTTATGATAACGTATTGTTGGAGCTAAAATTCCTGTTGAAGGAGGCGCACCTTGTAAAGGAAGTTGTGATTCCCTAGTCAGACAATATCCAATTTGATTCCAATTAACTAAATTGTTACTATGGAATAATGGAACCCCTGGGAAAAATTCAAATGTTGATGTACATAAATAATAGTCTTTACCTACCCTAACTATGCTTGGATCAGGATAATATCCTGATATTATAGGATTATAATAAGTTTGTTTCTTCATTTTGATACCCCTTCATAAAGCTGATCACATAATCTTTAAATTATATAATATAGCATTCTATTTTCTCTTTTATCTTATCTCTTTTATCTTATCTCTTTTCTAAATTAATATCGCTTTATTTAACCTCTATTTCTATACTATCTGATTTTAATTTTTCAGAACTAACTTTTACATTTAAATTACCGCATTTATCACTACATTGAATTACTGCTGCTAACTTTCCTGAAAAAAGTGCTCTAGTATTTGATTTATGAAGTGTATGATCAGCTGGATTTCCATTTCCTAATCCTAATAATATTCCTTCACCATCTACTACAACTTCCACTAAATTATCCGCTGTTGGTACTTCTATTTCATTCTCATCAACAGCATATACTTCAACTAAAATTGTATCTCTAGTGTTTACATCATTTTCTTTACTATCCATTCTGCGAAGCTTTAATGATATTGCTTTTCCTGAAGTATTCTTAATATCTTCTGCAACTACTTTATTCTCATTATATCCTACAACTTTTAATTCACCTTGCTCAAAATTAACATTCCATGATGTACTATGCTTTCCAGTTGCTTTTCTACCTTGAGAAACATTATTAATAAATAATTCTACTTCCTCACAATTAGAAAATACTCTTACTTCACTTTCACTTATTCCTATATCATTCAAATTCCAATGAGGCATTGCATAAACCATTGGTTTATTGCTCCATTTTGATTGATAATAATAGAAATAATCCTTTGGGAAGCCACATGTATCCATTATTCCAAACTGTGAGCTAATTGCAGGCCATTCAAATGGAGATGGCTCCCCACAATAATCCATTTGTGTCCATAAGAAACTTCCTCCCATAAATTTATGACTTTCAAAGAAATCCATAACTTGCTCTGGATGTGCTGTTCCCCCTGCACCTGGTGCTCCCTTAGGTAATGGTTCTCTTCCAAACATAGAGAAACATGAACCCATATTATTAGTATGACATAATTCCCAATTATCTTTATAAATACCTCTTGTTGAGAAATATGATGCATTTTCTGTACTCATTAAAGGCTGATTAGGATATCTCTTTTTAATATTATTTAGTCCTTCTCCCATTACTGGTGACTCTGGATAATTTACTCCTATAACATCAAAGATTTCTTTATATTCTTCACTTATAATTCCTTCCAAACTTAAAAGCTCTGCTGATACTAGAAGTCTTTCACTATCTAACTTTCTAATAGTAGTAGTAATACGTCTTGCCATTCTTTCAGCCATTTTAGTACTTCCAATAATCTCTTCATTTGAAAGTGACCAGAATATTATTGATGGATGATTTCTATCCCTAAGAACCATCTCTTTTAACTCATTTAATTTAAGTTCTGAACTTTCCAATACTCTATGTTCTTCCATTACTATAATTCCTAGCTCATCACATAAGTCTAAAAGTTCTGGAGATGCAGCATGATGAGCACTTCTATATGCATTTCCCCCCATTTCTTTTAATTTTTCTAATTTAAATCTAACAATATCCTTTGATAATGCTGTTCCTACTGCAGCAAAATCTTGATGCTCACATACCCCTTTAATTTCTACATATTCATCATTTATAAATAGTCCCTCTGTTGTATATTTCACTTTTCTGATACCAAACCTTGCATTATAAGTATCAACTAAAGTATCATCTATATTAAGTTCTATCTTTGCATTATAAAGGTTTGGAGAATTTACAGACCATAATCTTGGGTTATTTATAGTTATTTCTTTTTTAATAACCTTACATTCTAATGGTTCTAATGATACCTTAGAATATGTTTCTTTATAACCTTCAATTTCTAATACTGGATATACTTCAATACTTTTATATCCATCATTTTTAATTGTAACTTCAGCTTCTAATATAGCCTTATTATCACAAATCTCTTTTGTACTTATATGAACTCCCCATTGGTCTACATGAACTTTATCTTTAACTTCTAAATATACATTTCTATATATTCCTGCACCTTCATACCACCAGCCTTCTGGTCCTGTAGTAGTATCAACACGTACTAAAATAACATTATCTCCTTCTTCTCCATAGTGAGCCATATCTGATAAATTATACGAAAAACTAGTATATCCACTATAATGATCACCTAAAAAACATCCATTAAACCAAAGTGAAGTACTCCTTACTATTCCATCAAAACAAATACTTATATGTTTATCTTTTAAATCTTCACTTAAAGAAAATGTTTTTCTATAATAAGCAATTCCATCTGGCTTTGAACCACTCATAAGTAATGCTGGATCCTCTTCATATGATAACTCTGTTTTCCAGTCATGAGGTAAAGTTACATCTCTCCATCCTTCTAATGTAGCATCTAACTTTGTATTAGCTAATATTTGCATTCCTAATCTTTCATTTCCACCAGATATTAACTTAAGAAAATGATGTCCTCCTGCACCTAGTGGAACAATATCACCATTTTCAATATCTAATACAGAAGTATATCCACCTATTGCTGCTGCCTTTTTAACCGTTTTAGATGGCATACCTATTTCTCCATAATAAAATTTCCACGAATCATTAAACAATTGTTTTTCTCTCATACTTATCTCCTCTTTTATTCATATTATTTATACTGATACAAATCTACTATTTAAATTTAATCTATGAGATAACCTTTTCTACTTTAATATCTTTAAAATATTATCCATAAGTTTTATATCTTTAAAAATAGGTCTTTCCTTATATAAATCATTTGGAAAATGTAATGTATATTTTAATTCATCATTATGTGTCTTAAATAACATTCCATGCCCTCCATTTTCACCAAACAAAGGAGTTTCAATTTGATTCCATGGTCCAAAAATTGATCCATTTTCTGATATAGCTTGTCCTACAGCATATCCCCTTTCACTCCAACTTGACCAAACCATACATAAAGAGCCATTATCTAATTTTGTAACACAAGGACCATCTGTTAAATAAATATCTCCCTTAAGTCCAAATTCCTTTTCTGAAAATGGAACAGGCTTAGCCCAAGATACTTCAGCTGCAGAAAATAATTTTACTGGATCTCCAATTGATTTTTTTAAATCTCTTGATATTTCTACTACACACATATCTCCATTAGGATTATCTTCAAATGAATGTGAAAAAATCAGATATATCTTTTCTTCATTAAAGTATAATGTTCCATCAATCGCAGACCACTCTTGCGGTGTTAATGGTCCGCTATAAAATGAAAATGGTCCATCTGGTTTATTTGACTTAAGAACATATATACCTTTTTTCTTATCAGCAGCTCCTAAAGTTGTTACTAAATAAAATTCATCATTATAAAAATAACATTCTGGTGCCCAATAGCTTTCATCAGCAAAAAAAACTTCTGGCTTATGGAAAATTTCAATTGGTCCTTTCCATTCTTTTAAATCCTCACTTACATAACAATCGAAACCATCTGCCTTCCCCCAACATGTTTTACTTCTAGTTCCGTATAAATAGTATTTTTCATCATATGCCAATATATATGGATCTCTAATATTTACTTCTTCTATTTTCATATCTAACTCCTATAATTTATAATTTTATAAATAGAATTAACAACTATTGTTAAACCCTTTTATAAATTTCAACAATAATTGTTAATTATAAATTATTT
>OLPD01000618.1_pt1 | contig 24792 bp, 19 predicted proteins | sample 1672111 | NCBI WGS metagenome assembly OLPD01 (sample SAMEA3136646, study PRJEB25190) | human gut metagenome
CAGCAGCCCCACGGGGGAGGCGAAGGAGAGGCGACAGTCCGAGCGGTCGGTGGAAAGTTTTTCGTAGCGGATGTCGGTAGCCACCTTTCCGGGCAAATCCTCCGCGTCGGAAAGGGTATGCAGGCACAGGCGGTTGTCACCGATGCGCATTTCTTTTGCCGAGAGGTCGATGTCCTGCAAGGTCGTGTCGCCTTCGGGCATGAGCGAGAAGTAACGCTCTATCAGCCCGGCGGACTTCTCCGTCCCGACAATCTCGTCGGTGGAGAGGCGGCGAAGTTTCACGAAGCCGCTGTCGTTCATGATGCGCTCGAACTGTTCGGCGGCCTCCATGAACTTCCCGGCGGTTTCCCTGTCCAGCTCTTTCGGGATGATATGCCCACGGCACAGCGTACTGAAGTTGCTCTGCATCCGGTTACGATCCTTCGTCGTCTTGGTCAGGTAGAGATAGCAGGAGTGTTTCAGGTACGGACGCTCGTTGAAGTGTCGTTCAAAGGAGCGGCTCAAGAAACTCATGTCGTCTTTCTGTAACTCCGGCTTGTATTTCTCCTTGATGAACCAGTCCTGCTTATGCACGACGCAGAAGTCCGGCAGTACCTTGATAGCCTTGCACCAGCAGCCGTGTATCGCCTCGTACTCCGCGCCCGTCACGGTGTAAAGCTCCGGCAGTTCCACCTCGAAAGCCACCGTGATGTCGGCGTCTTTGGAAATGATGCAGCCATGCTCCACCGCCAACAGGGGGAACTTGTTTTCCAGTGTTGTCATTTTGGATGTATTTCTCATGTCGTTTCTTCCTTTCGTTGCCGTTTGAATAATCGGGTGATCCGCCGCCGGTTGATAAGGTATCGGGGATGGCTCCTTGCCGCTCCCAATTTCATCAGCCCGTGTTCGCCGTACCGGGCGTTCAGCGCGAAGGTCTGCCATACGAGGACGGAAGACGATGCCGCGCCGAAGCCGATACATATCCACTGGTCGATGCCGACCATGTAGAGGATGACGAACAGGACGAAGAGAGCCAGCAGACCTCCGCAGAAGATGAAGAGGTACTGAGCCTTCAAACCCTTGAACTCGACCGGACGACCGATACCCTTGTTTATCGGGTATTCAGCCATACATTGTTTATTAAAGGAAGAATGAGCGCAGGATAGTGGCAGCGACAATCAAGAAGATACAAGCCCCGAACCACGAGGCGGCAGTCTTCGAGGTGTCCGGGTCGCCGGAGGAAAACTTGCCATAGACTTTTACGCCTCCGATAAGACCGACCACTGCGCCGATGGCATAGATAAGTTTCGTGCCGGGGTCGAAATACGAACTCACCATAGAGGTGGCTTCGTTGATGCCTGCCAGACCGTTTCCCTGTGCGAAAGCGGAGGCGGTTGCGGCGATCATAAGTGCCGCAGAGATGATGAACTTTTGTCTGATGTTCTTGTTCATAAACTGTTCTTGTTTTGTGCCGTCCAAAGGGTGGATAGTCCTTTTTCGGGCGGTTGATACTTGATTACTTTACTTTGGTTTTAGTGGTTGCCCGTTTGTTTCTACGGACTTGGGTGTGTCCGTTGCGGATTGGCTGTACCTTGTACTGCCGTGCGCATGGTGTGATGCCGTCTTACGTTTTCATTTCCACTCTTTTTTAGTCGTTATACATAGTCCCGGATATTGAACTCGTCAATGTTGTCGGGTACGATAAATTCCTTTTTCGGTTTCTTCAGCCGGACTTCGATAAGCCCCTTGATGCGGATGCTCAGTTCCGTCGAGCCGGACATCAGTTTCTCGTACAGTTCCGTTCCTTCCATATCGGAGAAGACCTTTGCCGCACGTTCTCGTTCAACCGTTGTCGCTTCCGGGTTCTTGGCAGCCCTGACCGCATCGTCTATCTCGTCAAAACTGCTCCCCGTAGCTCTTGGTGTGTCGGGCGTTCCGTCCTCCGGTTCATCCTCCCCGAACTCCAATTCCGAAAGCGGGATACTCGTGAAGGTTTCATCGAGTTTTTCCTCCGGGATTTGTGCCGGATGGGACACGGTTTCCGTGTTTCCGTCGTCAAAAGTAGCCTCTTCCTCCGACAGCTCAATGCCTTTTTCCGAAGTGGCGGCTTCTTGCGTCGGTATGGCAGCGGTTGTCCGGGTTGATGCCATACTGAAACGGCTTTTGCCAATGATGTCCGATGTTTCTGCGGGAGGTCTTTCCCGTACCGTTTCCTGCTTCACCTCCGTGCCGCCCAATGACCGCCATAGCCCGGCAATGCCTTTAAGGAAGCGGACGAATCTCGTTTCCATGATGCGGTCGTAGAGCAGCAGAAACAGGAACCACAGGTTGCAGCCGACCGATACGGTCAGGAGAATCATCGTCATGCTCATAAATCTATTCTGGGGACTGCGTTTAACATACGGTTCAGTTCGTCACGGTGTGTACGGAGAAACTCGCTTACCACGTTCTCAGTGAAGTCGGCCATTGTGACTTCACCATCACCCAGCCAGCGGACAATCATGGCAACCTTATCATGGGTCTCTTTGCTGATGGACACTTGTTTCCCTTCCCTTGCCTTGAAACCTGATTTTTTCAGGAAGGCGCGATAGTCATTCTTTTTTCTTCTCATTTCTTTTCCTTTTTGATGATTAAAATACTGCGTCATAATTCCGGGCGTAAAGGCTCTTTATCGCCTCTTCGCACTGGTTGAAGTGGTGTGTAAGCACGTGGTCGATGTAGGCGGACAGCGATAGCCTGTCATGCCCGATCACACGGGTTATGCGCATGATGCGGTCGTGGTACTCCGGGCGCACGTATGCCATCTTCCCCTCGCGTGCCTTTACTTCGGGTTCACGGATGAAAAGCCGTTCATAGTCCTTTTCACCGCATTTGCCGCTTACCGGCACGGGCGACAGGATTTCCACACTCGCCTGCACTTGGGCAAGCATACCTCCGCCGTCATGGTGCGGACTTCTGTTTTTCTGGTTCTTTTCCTGATTCATATCCATATTCAAATTAAGTCTTCACGTTGTTTCTTGTACAGTTCGTTTATTTTCTCCTTGTGCTGTTCCAGATGTTGGCGCAGCACGGTGTCCACGTAGCCGCCTACCGAGATTTCCCGTCCGGCGATGTCATTCACGATTTTAAGAATCTTGCTGTGTACGTCCCGGCTGATATAGACGCACTGGCGTGTCTTTATCTCGTTGCGGCGGAGGAACAGACCGGAATAGTCGTCCTCCTGCCGTTTGCGGCGGGCGATGTCTTTCTGCACCTTCTCCCTTGACGGGGATGCCGTGGGCGGTGGTTCCGTTTCCGGGACGCTCTCTTCTTCGGGGGCAGGCACGGGCGGCTCCTGTGCGCGGTACAGGGTCCCGTCCTGCTTGCGTCTGCCGATGGAGGCTATCAACAGTTCCTCGTCAATGCCTTCGGTGTTCACTTTCCTGCTGCCCATGCTCATTGAGGTTTGATGATACGGCTGATTTCTTCCGAGAACTCACGGATACCGCTCCCTTTCAGAAGGGACACATCCATCGGGAAGATGGTAGAGCGGAATACGCTCTTGCGCTCTTCCGAGAGGTCACGCCGGAACTTCTTGCTGTCGGGCAGGCGGGTGGACAACACCGACAACCCCATTTCGGCAATCACATCTTCATACAGGTCGTACAGCCCGTTCTTCTCCCTGCCGTCCACCATCGTCCAGAACAGGTACAGCCCTTTTGTTTTCGCCTGCCCCGTCGTCATGAGGTTGTCACGGAACATCACGGCGAATTGCAGGGTGCTTTCCACGACAAAGCGGTCGGCACTCATGGGCGCGAAGATGTAATCCATCTGTGAGAGGGTCTTTACCACACCGTTGCTTTTCAGCGTTCCCGGCATATCGAAGAACACGATGTCCGGTTTCGCATCTTCTTCGGCAAGCATCCTTTCGGCATCGTCAAGGGCGTTGAGGGCGTCGCTTGCAATGACCGGATAGGCGTTCTTTTTTATTTTGCGGAAATGGTCACACGCGAGTGCCTTGAAATAGAGGCTCTCGTCGATAAGTTTCGTTTCGCGTTCGCGCAGCCCGTGGATGCTGTGTTGCGGGGCGTCGCAATCTATGACGGCGACATTGTGACCTTGCACGTTGTGGAGGTAGCTGGCGGCAAGAGCCGTGACGGTCGATTTTCCGATACCTCCCTTTTGTGTTGCGAATGCAACGAAGATTTCATTACTCATGGTTCTATTGCTTTTAATGGTTGATGAATTGTTTTCCTGTTCCTGTACGGAAGCGGTGACATACATATCCGCGTCCGTGAATCATTATCCGGGCGGTTCGTCACGTATCCGCTTCAATGGTGAAGCCGGGATTCGGATAACCGATGAATGACGGCATTGCGTCATGAAGTCATTGAATCCGTGAATCACCGCGTCACTGGAAAACCGGGTATCCGACGGTTCGGATATTCGGTTTGGCAAATATCCGCCGAAGCGGTTTGCCGGGTATCTGAAAGTTCCTTTTTCCATATCTTCAAATCGTTCGTTTCTTGAATCATGCTGCAAATAAACAAGGATATTTTGGAACTTGTATCACTTCTCCGGCAAGTGGCAGCACGTTGCGCCGGTTGGCACTGATTGTCCGGGTCAAGCCTCTGTCCGATACCGCGTTAAGGGCGTAACTTTGCACCCGAACGGCAGGGTTCGCCGCAGGTGGCGCAGCCCGGAGTTTGAAAGGCATTCCCCCAATCCGTCCCCGACGGATTTTTATGTTCACCTGAACATAGCAAGATGTCTTTTCAGCCGCTCAAAATATTTTGAGCAGCCACGAAAAGCACTTGCCCTTGCAGGGGGCGGGCTTTCCCTCCGAAGTCGGGAAGCCTTTCAGAACTGCGGTGCTGTAATCCGAAGCGGCGGCTTATGCCGTCAATCCGCTAAATCCAAAGTAATATGAAAGAGAAAAGGAAAAGCAAATCAGGGAGAAATCCCAAACTTGATCCGGCGGTGTACCGGTACACCGTCCGTTTCAACGAGGAGGAACACAACCGTTTCCTCGCCATGTTCGGAAAATCGGGTGTCTATGCACGGTCTGTTTTCCTCAAAGCGCACTTCTTCGGGCAACCGTTCAAGGTGCTGAAGGTGGACAAGACGTTGGTGGACTATTACACCAAACTGTCGGATTTTCATGCACAATTCCGTGCCGTGGGTACGAATTACAACCAAGTCGTGAAGGAACTGAGGCTGCATTTTTCAGAGAAAAAGGCGATGGCGTTGCTCTACAAATTAGAGCAACACACCGTCGAACTCGTGAAACTGAGCCGCCGGATTGTGGAACTTTCAAGGGAAATGGAGGCAAAATGGTCGCAAAAATCAGTGTAGGAAGTTCGTTGTACGGCGCGATTGCCTACAACGGGGAGAAGATTAACGAGGCGCAGGGGCGGCTTCTCACCACCAACCGCATCTACAATGACGGTTCGGGAACGGTGGACATAGGCAAGGCGATGGAGGGTTTTCTCACCTTCCTGCCACCGCAGATGAAGATCGAGAAGCCGGTGGTGCATATCTCTCTCAACCCGCACCCGGAGGATGTGCTGACCGATATTGAGTTGCAGAATATCGCCCGCGAGTATCTGGAAAAACTCGGTTTCGGAAACCAGCCTTATCTTGTATTCAAGCACGAGGACATCGACCGCCACCACCTGCACATCGTGACGGTCAACGTGGACGAGAACGGGAAAAGGCTCAACCGGGATTTTCTCTACCGCCGCAGCGACCGTATCCGCAGGGAACTGGAACAGAAGTACGGATTGCATCCGGCAGAACGTAAAAATCAGAGATTGGATAATCCGTTGCGCAAGGTGGCCGCATCGGCAGGTGATGTGAAGAAGCAGGTAGGCAACACCGTGAAGGCTCTGAATGGGCAGTACCGTTTCCAGACGATGGGCGAATACCGTGCGCTCCTTTCCTTATATAATATGACGGTGGAGGAAGCGAGGGGCAACGTGCGCGGACGGGAGTATCACGGGCTGGTCTATTCCGTCACGGACGACAAGGGTAACAAGGTGGGCAACCCGTTCAAATCCTCGCTTTTCGGGAAGTCCGCAGGCTATGAAGCCGTACAGAAGAAGTTTGTCCGTTCCAAATCGGAAATCAAGGATAGGAAACTGGCAGACATGACGAAACGCACCGTCCTTTCCGTGCTGCAAGGCACTTATGACAAGGACAAATTTGTATCCCAACTCAAAGAGAAGGGCATCGACACCGTACTGCGCTACACAGAGGAAGGGCGCATCTATGGGGCTACCTTCATCGACCACCGCACGGGATGCGTGCTGAACGGTTCGCGCATGGGTAAGGAGCTTTCGGCGAATGCCTTGCAGGAACACTTCACCCTGCCATACGCCGGACAACCGCCGATACCGCTATCCATCCCTGTGGATGCTGCGGACAAGGCACACGGGCAGACCGCCTACGACAGTGAAGATATATCGGGCGGTATGGGCTTGCTCACTCCCGAAGGTCCGGCGGTAGATGCCGAGGAAGAGGCTTTCATCCGGGCGATGAAGCGCAAAAAGAAGAAAAAACGCAAGGGCTTGGGTATGTAATCAGAGTATCAACAATTAAAAAATCAATGTATGTCACAACAAGAAGACGATTTGAGGGCATTGGCGAAAATCATGGATTTTCTGCGTGCCGTGAGTATCATTTTAGTGGTCATGAACGTGTACTGGTTCTGCTACGAAGCCATCCGGCTGTGGGGCGTGAACATCGGCGTGGTGGACAAAATCCTTCTGAACTTCGACCGCACGGCGGGGCTGTTCCATTCCATTCTCTACACGAAGCTGTTTTCCGTCCTTTTGCTTGCCTTGTCCTGTCTGGGTACGAAGGGTGTCAAGGGTGAGAAAATCACTTGGGGGAGAATCTGGACAGCATTTGCCGTCGGGTTCGTGCTGTTTTTCCTGAACTGGTGGTTGCTGCCCCTGCCGCTGCCGCTTGAAGCGGTGACGGGACTGTATGTCCTTACCATTGGAACGGGCTATGTCTGCCTGTTGATGGGTGGTCTGTGGATGAGCCGCCTGTTGAAACACAATTTGATGGAGGATGTTTTCAACAACGAGAACGAGAGTTTCATGCAGGAAACGAGGCTTATCGAAAGCGAGTATTCGGTCAATCTGCCGACACGTTTCTATTACAGGAAACGCTGGAACAACGGTTGGATCAATGTAGTTAATCCCTTCCGTGCGTCCATCGTGTTGGGTACGCCGGGCAGCGGCAAGTCCTATGCCGTGGTAAACAATTTTATCAAGCAACAGATTGAAAAGGGCTTTAGTCAATACATCTACGATTTCAAGTATCCCGACCTATCTACTATTGCCTACAACCATTTGCTGAACCACCCGGACGGCTACAAGGTAAAGCCGAAGTTCTATGTGATCAACTTCGACGACCCGCGACGCTCTCATCGGTGCAATCCCATTCACCCGGATTTTATGGAAGATATTACGGATGCCTATGAGAGTGCCTACACAATAATGCTCAACCTCAATAAAACGTGGGTGCAAAAGCAGGGCGACTTCTTCGTGGAGTCACCTATCATTCTGTTTGCCAGTATTATCTGGTATCTCAAAATCTATCAGAACGGGAAGTTTTGCACGTTTCCCCATGCTATCGAGTTTCTGAACCGCCGTTACGAGGATATATTTCCGATACTGACCTCTTATCCGGAGCTGGAGAACTACCTTTCGCCGTTCATGGATGCGTGGCTTGGAGGGGCTGCGGAGCAGCTCATGGGTCAGATAGCGTCGGCAAAAATCCCGCTTTCGAGGATGATTTCACCGCAGCTCTACTGGGTGATGTCAGACAGCGAGTTTACGCTGGACATCAACAATCCCGAAGAGCCGAAAATCCTCTGCGTGGGTAACAATCCCGACCGTCAGAATATCTACGGTGCGGCACTCGGTCTGTATAATTCCCGTATCGTGAAGCTCATCAACAAGAAGGGGATGCTGAAGTCATCGGTCATCATCGACGAGTTGCCCACAATATACTTCAAAGGGTTGGACAATCTTATAGCTACCGCCCGAAGCAACAAGGTTGCCGTGTGTCTGGGCTTTCAGGATTTCAGCCAGTTAGTGCGTGACTACGGGGACAAAGAGGCGAAAGTGGTGATGAACACTGTCGGCAATATTTTCTCCGGTCAGGTGGTGGGGGAAACAGCCAAGACGCTCTCCGAGCGGTTCGGTAAGGTGTTGCAGAAACGGCAGTCCATCTCCATCAACCGGCAGGATGTTTCCACCTCCATCAACACGCAGATGGACGCGCTCATTCCACCGAGTAAGATTTCCGGGCTTACGCAGGGAATGTTTGTCGGTTCTGTATCCGACAACTTCAACGAGCGTATCGAGCAGAAGATTTTTCATTGCGAGATTGTGGTGGATGCCGAAAAGGTGAAACGGGAAGAAAGTGCCTACAAGAAAATTCCCGTCATTACAAACTTCACGGACGAGGACGGCAACGACCGCATGAAGGAAACGGTGCAGGCGAACTACCGGCGCATCAAGGAAGAGGTGAAGCAGATTGTGCAGGAGGAACTGGAGCGTATCAAAAACGATCCGGTGCTGTGTAAACTGCTACCAGATAATGAGACTGTCTAACAAGTCCCCAAAATTGAAAATTATCCCTATCGAAGTTTGAAGTGACCCCCAAAAGTTGGATACAATTTTTTTGGGGGGCACTTCAGTTCTGACGGGTAAAATCGTAAAATTCGGACTTGTTAGACAAATACTTACGCGGTTTCAACCTCAGGTACTGAATCTATCGAATTGACAAATTTAACCAATTGCGGATCTGAATCTTTTTGTATGAGGTTTCGGAGACTCTTTTTCAATTCATAAGCATCATCCCCTGCTGTATTTATTAAATCCATATAAAAATCTTTGTTTTGCAGAATCAATGAACGGCATGCCCCATCGGAAATTACAGGTTTCACTATTTTATCAATAACGTCTCCAGCTTGACTTTTCAAATTACCATGCGATCTAAGCCATGTTTCGAAAAATTGAAACTTTATTGCATTGATAGTCTTTTTACCGATGCAGAAATCATTTCTTATATCGGTAACTGTCGATTTAATTTTTCGTTTATCCAATCTTTCAACTATATTCTTGAAACAATTAGGGAAAGGATTCAAACTTTGAGTTCCAGAAGCAATATCCATCAGAATCTTTTTGCCAAATTCAGTCAAGTTATCTGGCAAGGATTTGATTTTAGCCAGTAAATGTTTTATTGCGACAAACCAATAATATGATGTATGTGCTGTTCTTTGGGCGTATAATGTATCAACACTTATTTCAGACAACGCTTCGAACGCTATTTTATTGATATGATCGGTCAGGACATTGCTTATTTTAGTGGTCAAATCGTAAAAAGATGCGTCAGGAATTACATCTTTAATATTGTTCTTAGTGATATACTTATCCAAATCGGTATTCCACTCTGCTAAATGCTCGATAAATACCTCATCCGTTACACCTATTCTGTTCTTAATATCTTCAAATTGGGGCAATATGTCTGAGAGCAATAATTTATAGCCAAGTTTATGATTTACCATGTATTGTAGTGTTTCATTTAATAGCGGTATATTCCATCCCACACTATTTACTAATAAGTCTCCATGATCCACATAATAGTCCATGAGTTCTGCAACATATTTTATATCTCCACCCTCTATTAAGGAAACGGAATGACCATGTGCCAATTGCATGGCGACTAAATCGTAATATCCAGACTCTTTAATGTTTCGGCCATCAGTTTCTAATTCAGAATGCAACTGATTTATGTAGGTTGAATCTAACGTTACAGGTAAAGGTCTTTCTTCGTCAGATGCCAATAAACGATAGGTTGTAAATATAGCCCCTATATTATCTTTATTTACATTCTGTTCATCAATGCAATTCGTGATCGCTTGCAAAAGCGTTGGAAACGTATAGGTAGAATTATCTTTTAACGTTTTTACAATATCTGCATGGTCGAAATTATCGGGTAGTAAGTTTGCCAAATAATTATCGAGCGCCTCCGAATTTGTTGCTACTTGATAATATTTATATGCTTTAGTTGTCGCGTTATCCCGATAGGCAGCATCTGTTGCATTTGCAGCTTGAATATAATCGATAAATGTATTTGGCTTGACTGTTTTTGCTTCAATCAATGACGTAAAATCGCACGCCAACTTATTTTGCGCAATAAACCTGTCTATTGCATCTAACGTTTTGAAATAGTCGCCGCCATTGAAGTCATTGAACCGAACTATCTTCTTATATAATTGAGCAATCACATGGTTTTGGCTTTCCGTGTCTAAATGCAACAGCAGTTCTTGGTATTCGACAGGGAACACCTGCTTCTCTATGGATTCTTTTAATTTCAATTGTGCTATTCTTTGCCATACACGCAGAATAACATCGCTCTTTCGAGTTAATTTATGCAAACAATGTATAATCTTATCGATAAGCGCATTGTCCATACATTGTATAACTTCTTCTAATACAGTGTCAAATTGTTTATTAGTCTCTGCATATTGATTTATGTCGTGGTCTTCTTCTCCGTTGATGCAGCCTTCAATATATTTTTTCAATGGAATTTGTCGAGCATCTTCAACATCGACACCATATACCAAAGCTGCAATTTCGCGTTGTGTTTGCAGATCATTGTTAATTATTGTTTGAATGCCATTCAGATAGTCGCCGGACAATATTTGTTCTACTGGATTTGCCAGAATATCCGTCTTCTTCAAACAGAACAATGCTATGTTTATCATCAAAATTTCGTTACACCACTCTTGTTTAAGAGCGACCATCTCATTGATATATGATATAATTTCCCTAACATTGGCATTAGGATTTACCAATCTGAATATCCGATTTATAGTTTCTTTCGCTTCATTTTCTGTTTCTCCAAATGCTTCAACAAACAGTTTGTTGAATATACTTCGATAGTCGGTAATAACAGGAGGAGCAACACGATAAACAATAGGGAAAGTTTTATTGATAAAATACTTGGTCAGTTGTTTCGTTTGTTCGTCGGTCTCATCTCCGAATGCACAAGCTAAATGTGTTTCATCGAAAGGAATAACAGCCCAAACATTTTCAAAACCGCTATCGGCGAAGAACGTATGGATAGAAGACCATAATTCTTTTACTTTTTCAGCGGGGAGACGATCCATGTTGTCAAAAACAAGGACTAATTTACGTTGTCCTTTTTCCTTGATAAAATCAGAAATGTCTTGCATCCATGTTTTGAACTCGTAAACCGTTGGTTCGTCTTCGCTCAAAGTCTCATAGCAAACGTCCTTTTCGACTTTATCTTGATAAATAGCTAACATATAACTCCATCCATATTTATGATCTTTGCTATATGCCCATTTCCAAACGCACAATGCAATAAGAACTGGCAGTGCAGCTATGATAATAGACAATAAAGAAAACCACCATGTTGTGGGTGTAGGTTTTACTGCATACGCAATAAATGTAAATATCGGAGTTAAAACTGCAACCAAAAATGCCGCAACCATACCATTACTGATAAGGGGATATTTTTCGGTTACGGTCTCCGTTTTACGGGCTAATAAATATTTCAGCTTTTCAGACCATGATACGGTTTTCGTACCTCCACCTTTGACTTTTATTGTTGCATTTCCAGATAGGATACCATCATCAATAAGTTTGCTTGTAAGCAATTCCAATATAGAGCGGCGTTGCAAGTCCTCTTGATGTCCCCATGCGTCATACTCAAAAAAGTAATAGTCGTCTGATAATTCACGTTCCAACATTTTAACCACGTTGGATTTTCCAGATCCCCAAATACCTTCGATGCCGATAATTCGAGGTAAAGTACATTCCTCATCCAATGAATCATTCTGACAAAAATGGCGAGCAATAGTTTTTGCCAACCTTTCTTGCGAACCTCCATCGAATTTGTCAATACCACACGGTTTATTTTGGATAAACCGCGGATATTGCTGTTTGGATTGTAGTTTTGTTTCCATATACGTAATTTATTGATTATACGAACTCCAAATAATTCTCCCGATTTACCACATGAAACTCGGCATAGGGATAGGCTTCTTGGAAGGCTTTCGGTGCGGCCGGCATTTTATTTCCCCACTTGAACTCCAAGGCGGTAAGACTGTCGGCACTCTCCTCAATCAGGTCGATTTCCTGTTTGTCGTAGGTGCGCCAGAAATAGAACTCCCTGTGCAGTCCCTCATTGAAGTTCGCTTTGCGCCGCTCTCCGATGATGTAGTTCTCCCACAGCGCACCGACATCCTGCCGAATGGCCAGCGGTGAGAAAGCCCCGATAATGGCATTGCGAATGCCGTTGTCGTAGAAGTACCACTTGCCAGCTTTTGTAACCTCCTTGCGTAGGTTACGCGAATAAGCCCCCAAACGATAGATAACGAAGACCTTTTCCAATAGGTCGAGGTATTTTTCAACGGTCGTCTTGCTCATGCCGAGTTGTTTACCTAACTCTTCGTAAGAAACTTCGCTGCCCAACTGAAAAGCTATCAATCGCAGTAGATCGCGCATCTTGCTCGAATTTTTTAAGCCGTCAATTGCTAAGATATCTTTAAGCAGGTATGCACCGACAATATCACGTAGGTAGTCTGTTTTACGTTCATAGTTCTCCATCATTACTACTTCGGGATAGGAACCGTAAATCAAGCGCGCTTCGAGGTTCTGGCGGGTTTCAAGTGCCGTTTCCGTCTGTGCGATTTCCCGTTGCGAGAATGGTGTAAGGAGAAATTGCGTACTGCGGCCGACCAACGGTTCACCAGTCTTATTCAGCAAATCGAATGACGAAGAACCACTTGCCAAGACACTTATTCCCGGTATTTCATCAACTATCAACTTCAGAATACTACCGATTTGTGGTATGTTCTGTGCCTCATCAATAGCCAGCAAATCAATACCATCCAATAAATGCCGATAATTGGCTATTGAGCGATTCTCCAATAGTGCTAATGTGTCGTAGTCTTCGCCGTTGAGCATCATCGTCCTACCTGAATAGTTGTCCACAATTTTACGCATCATTACCGTTTTACCAACACGGCGAGCACCAAAAATCAGTACTGCTTTATTGGGCGCGATTCGTGCTGTAATCTTCTCTTGAAGTATTCTATTTACTGTTTCCATACCTTATAAAATATAATGCAAAGATAATCATATTTTTTTAATTGGCGAATTTTACAAAAAAAACGGGCTATTAAATGGCGATTTTTACAACCACAATCTTATGGAAGTTGTTTCATTGTTTTTAGTAATGATATATGTTCATACTATGATGACTCAATAATTTACCAGACATACGTTTCTGAAATTTGTCCTTATAGGAATGAAAAACTCACATATATTGTGCTAATTAATATATAATTAAATGAAAATAAAAAGACAGGATACGAGTATTCCTGTCTTCTCATATGTAATGGATATTTTTTTATTTTCTCATCCGCTCCAACTCCTCATCACGCAACATTCTCTCGTTCAGTTTTTCCTGCATCCTGTCAATGAAATAGGTGCGGCTTTCGTTCTTCCGGCGTTTGATATCAGTGTAGAAGCGGTAGCAGTCTTTAGAATCAACCCCGAATATCTTATAGAGAAGTGGGGCGAGCTGTTTGAGCGGCATATTGCCGTTGTTGATGCAGCCCATCACGTCTATGCCGTAGATAAGTTCCACGAGGTCGATGGCATTGCCCGTCCATTGAAGAAGGCTGGCGGTGGTTTCTGTTGCGTTGTTGGCGGATATTAGTGGTGGCACTTGGGGCGTGGCAAGGAATTTCTGCATCTTTCTTACGAAAGACAGAGCCTTGCTGACGTAGGCGGCAATCTCTCTTTTTTCTTCTGACAGATTACGTACGGGATGGTGCTGCAACTCGATTTCGATGTAGGCAAGCGCGATGACGGTAAGGTTCATGTCCATGCCGCCGTTGCACAGTTCGATCACTTGGGTGGCGAAAGCCGTGTATGCCGTTTCCATATTGCAGTCGCCGGCTTCGTTTATCAGGCGGAAAAAGTCGGTTTCCGCCAGCAAGAAATAATTCATGGTTCTGTCAATTTTGAAAATTACACTTTGTTTTCTGCGTGCGCACATGAATATAATTGGCAAAAAACGCGGCAGAAAATAAAAAATCCAACACTCAATTTTACAAAGTGCTGGATTTCAGAGGTATAAAATTCAGTATTTTTTCACAAGGACAAATTATCTCCGACTTAAATTGTTTGTAATCGGAACATTTATTCTATTCCTGAAAATAGAAATGTATGCTTGCCGCACATTTTGGCTATCTTGCTTTTTTATCAAGGATATAGATAATGCGACATACACCGTTGGGATAGCTTTTCAAAGAGGAAAGCGTCCAGTGTTGCTCTGGCAGAGCCGACTTAAAAAAATGTCGTCCGCTTCCGGATATGAAAGGAACGGTGTATAGTATGATTTCATCCACAGCGTGCATCCGCAGCAGTCCGTTTATATAGTCTGCCGTGTCCGGTGTGGCTTCCGCGAGGTAACGGATGTTTGTGCAGTCTTTTCTCCATTCGTGCAGCATTGAAATGGAATAGTCCGGTGTCACACGGTAAAAGGCTTTCTTCCTGATTTCATCAAGACCGCAACGGTCAAGGCACAAATCCTGATGTGCTTTATCATATAACTCTGAAGAAAGACATCCGTCCATCGTCAGTACGGCGAGAATCTGAACTTTACCCATAATCGTTTCCTTTCGTTAGGCAAGGGTAAAAAAGTAGCGTGCAATTCACACTACCTTCAAGCGATGGCTCTGGTAAAGCCTTTACGGAGAGTACGTGAATGCACGCTATGCGTAAGCATAGCATAAGCATCACGCAATCGTCTCCGTAGTTCCAATTTACCAGATTTTCGCTTGAAACGCCTTGCGGTCTTATCCTATATGTTGGCGGCGAAAAGCTCCTGCCAATCGCCGTTTTTCTCAAATGTTATGCAAAGATAGCCAAATTCAGTGAATTACGGGCTATGATTGCTTGAATTTATATTTAAGTCCATACTCTTCAAGTTTGCTGTATAGTGTTGTCCTGCCTATGCCGAGCAGTTCTGCGGCGACACTCCGGTTGCCGTTTGCCTGTTTCAACGCACGCAATATCCGCTCCTTATCCTCCGCGTCATTGCGCAAGGCGAAGCTGACAGTAGAGGTCGGTTTCGTCACGGCAAGTTCCAGATGCTCTTTCATGACAACACCTTCCTGCGCCTGCAATACAGCACCCATAACTTTCTGCCGAAGTTCCCGCACGTTGCCCGGCCATGCGTGTGTCAGCAACGCTTTACGTGCTTCGGAACTGAACCCGCTCACGCTACACTCCAGCTCTCTGTTTGCCATATCACGGAAGAACTCTGCCAGCGGCATAATGTCTTCTTGACAGTCACGCAACGGAGGAACGGTTATCCCGAAGTCGTGCAGGCGGTACAGAAGATCCTGCCGAAAACGCTTTTCATTCACCGATACCTCCAAATCTTCATTGGTAGCAGCGATGATGCGGACATTGAAATTCCGGTCTGCCTTGTCTCCGACCGGGCGATACCGCCTCTCCTGTATGGCACGGAGCAACATCTGTTGGGTTTCCAACGCGAGGTTTCCTACCTCGTCCAGAAACAACGTGCCGCCTTCCGCCTCATGGAAATATCCTTTCTTGGCATTGTCCGCACCTGTAAATGCACCTTTGACGTGTCCGAAGAAAGCCGACGGTGCAAGCTCTTTGGAGAGTGAACCGCAGTCCACCGCCACAAATGGCTTGCCTGCACGTTTGCTCTTGTCATGCAACAGGTGGGCAATATGCTCCTTGCCCGTGCCGTTCTCACCAAATATCATCACGCTCATATCGGTGGCGGCTACCAGCCTTATGCGGTGCATGATTTTCTGAAAGGCGGAACCTTCACGGGCGAATATAGGCATACGGCGTTGTCCTGCCTGACGTTCTTTCAGTATGGAACGGATCAGGGGGACAAGTTTATCCTCCACAAGCTGTTTGGGAATATAGTCTATCGAGCCGAGTTTCATGCTTTCCACGGCGGTATTAACTTCGGCGTAGTCGGTCATAATGATGAAGGGCTGCATCTTTCCCTCCTTTCGCATCCAGCACAAAAGGTCTATGCCACTGCCGTCAGGCAGACGCAGGTCGGCAACCACGATATCATTATCTGTTGCCTGTTGCAGATGTTTCTTCGCGGTTGAGAGGTGGTAAGCCTTCATATTGCGGTAGCCCTCCCGTGACAGCATATTGCAGACATATTCGCAATACACGATGTTGTCTTCCACCACAATTATTTTTGTCTTATTCATCTTCGTATTTTCTCCTTTCCTCTTCTGCCAACCGTATTATTTCCACTCCCTTATCCAGCACGGCAGTCACGGCATGGCTTAACGCTTCACCATCCGGGAGAGCATCGCCACGAAGCAATCCGTAAAGTACATTCAGCGGTTGGTCGGCACGGAGCACCTCCCACGAACTGCGCAGGTGGTGGATCAGGGAATCCAGCTTTTGCAGGTCTTTTTCTTTTGCTGCATCCCGTACCGCCTGCATTTCCTTTTCTGTTTCAGTTATCAACTTTTCCAGCATGACGGCTTCATTGCCATAGGACAATAAGGCGGAAAAGTCCGGTTTCCCGTCCGGTGTCGCTTTTATGGCACACCTGTCGGAAACCTCCATCAGTTCCGATATGGAGAACGGTTTGAACAGGCATCCGGCAAAGCCTTTTGCCAATAGTTCCCCTTTGTTACAACTGCCCGAAGCGGTTGCCACAACCACCGGGATTGTTGGTGAATTGCCCACGTTGGACGAACGCAACAGTTCCAGCAATTCGAAACCGTTTATATCGGGCATATTCAAGTCTGTCAGCAACAGGCTGTATTCTTTCTGGCGTATCATTTCCATCAGTGCCGCAGCATCGGTGCAAGTGTCGCAGTGTATTCCTTCTTGGGAATACATCTCTTTCAGCATCAGAAGTAATACCTCATCATTGTCAATGGCGACAACATCATGGAATTTATTGTTATGATAAACAGGTGTATTGCTTGTATATCCAAGCTGTTCTTCAGCTTCCTGCATAGAAATTTCAACTGTGAAACGACTGCCTTTCCCTTTCTTGCTGTCTAAACGGATTGTTCCGCCAAGCATCGACACAATATTACGCATTATGGCAAGCCCAAGCCCGAAACCCTCCTTTGCGGCGGCATTTGATAGACGTTCAAACGCACCGAACGCTTGTTTCTGTTCCTCTTCTGTCATGCCTGTACCTGTATCTTCAACGACCAGTGTCAGAACTCCATTATCATATTCAGTAATCAAAGAAACACCGCCTTCTTCTGTGAACTTGACAGCGTTTGACAGCAGGTTATTCCCGATTTGTATTATTCGCTCTTTGTCGGTCAATACAATGGCATCGTGTCCAGTCTTCACGGACAAGGACAGCCCTTTGTTCACGGCAACAGGCATGAACTCCGTTTCAAGTGTGTGCGTGATTGCTGAAATCCGGCAGGGTGACAGACGGGGCTGTTCCTTGCCGTTGTCCAGGCGGAAGAAGTCAAGCAAAGTGTTAAGCATATCCCGCATACGGTCGGAGGATTGCAGTATGTTTTGGATATACTGCCCGGACTTATCCTCACACTGTTCTTTCCGTATCAGTCCGGCATAGCCTGTTATTGCTGTCAGCGGTGTGCGCAGTTCATGGGTGATAGTATGTACCGCCTTCTTCCTTGACGTTATCAGTGCCTCGTTCCGTTGTACGGATTGTTCCAGTTGCCTTATCAAATCAGTTGTCTTGTGCTTGTATTGTTTAATGCTTTTTGCATCACGATGTATGATGATGTAGGAAATTAACAACAATAGAAGAACGAATCCCATTAAACCGCCTACTTGCATAAATGACTTTTCACGCATGGCAACTATTTCGTTTTCCCGGCTTTGCAGTTCGGTTTGTACCTTTTCTTCTATTTGGCAAATCAATTCTTGCAGTTGTCTGTTAAGTTCTGCATTACGAGCTGCAAGGCTGTCGGCTTGTTCCGACAATTGGCGATCCTGCACTTTCTGTTCGCTGATTACGTTTCTATTGACCGAATGAAGGATAGTGGTTGATACTGCTGGAGTTACTTCCTTTTTTTTGCCGAATATGCCTAAGAAACCTTTTCGTTTTGGCTTTTTGGACTGTTCCTGCACACTTTTCTGTACAATAACCGGAATTTGATTGGCTATCTTCTTGTTAATAGATTGTTGTTCATCCATTAACCGGACTATCTGGAACATCTGTCGTTCCTTATCCTCTAAAAGACTGCGCACACTATCGATGCGCTCTGCTGGATAGGTGGCCTTGAAACGGCAGAGCATACTGTCCATTGCCATACGCCGTGCATGGTAATGCTCGATATCTTTATCGTTCCATTCCAGTATTGTTTCACCCAATAGAGAAAATTTTATCATTTGAATATTGATATTGTTTATTTCTTTTCGGAGCTCGTCTATTTTTTTATTGCCAAGTTCTAATGCTTCTATCTCCTGCCATTCATAGAGGCTATTATATGCCATACATCCGATAAGAATGGAGATAAGTATATATCCCAACCGTATTGCCTTATAGAAATTTCCTGACCGCTCCATTATTTTAATGACATTGATTTTTGGAACATGAATAAAAGTTTATCTTTTTCGTTCATGCGGATATTATCAGAATAACCGTCTTTTGTTATTTGATACCCACATGGCTTAACCATAAAAATGCCTAAGCCCTTAGTGTACGAACTTACTTCTGAGGCATAGTCTTTACTTGTATTTAATGGAACTTTCCCTTTAATATGACACCACTCATTATTACAACTGATGTCTTCAATCTCAGACATCAGTTTTTGCAAATCTGTAATAGCTTTGGAACTCGCTACTTGGGGTATCTGCAACTCAAAACAGAGCATCGGTTCGAGAATGTCCACACCTGACTGTTGCAAAGCCAGCCTGAAGACATAAGGGGTCAGCTGTCTGAAATCAGCAGGTGTACTTACCGGGCTATAATACTCGGCTTGAGTAAAAGTTACTTTCAGATCTGTCACTTCCCATCCATGTAAACCAGATTGGCAAGACATACGAATCCCTTCAAAAACGGCATTTTGAAAAGAATGGTTCAGATAACCATAGGAGATGTCACTTTCGATTTGCAACCCTGCCCCTAACGGTAAGGGTTCAAGAGTCAGCCCTATTGTGGCCCAGTAAGGGTTGGGTGGTACTTCGATCTGAATAATCTTATTGACCTTTTTTATAGGTCGTTCTTTGTAGATAGTCTTGATCTCATCAAAATGGACCTTTACGGAAAATCGTTCTTCCAGCAATGTCTGTATGATTTCCTTTTGGGTCAAACCATATAACGAGATTTCCAATTCATCACTATATGAGTTTATGGAAAAGGACAAAGACGGGTCTTCAATCCACAATGTATTCAGAGCGGATATCACCTTGCTTCTCTCTTCGGGCTTATTTGGCCGGACGGAGGATTTGAGAGCGGGATGCTGATGAGATAATCCTTGAATCAAACAAGGTTTAGCACCTAAATAATCTCCGATTCGAAAATCTTCTATATCTTCTACAATCGCGATATCATTGGCACCCACTTCATCAACATTTATCTCTCTGCCCTGATAAATAGTCTTTAGATTTTTAATCTTGATGAATTTTTCCGAATCGTTGATTCTTACAACGTCTCGAAGTCTCAGACTTCCGTCAATTATTTTAAGAAAACTTCTTTTATGCCCTTTGGGGTCATGCTCTATCTTATAGAGATAAGCTGAAAGTCTGTTTGAGACTGATGCCGGAGGAAGTATAAAAGAAGAAATGGCGTCCAACAACTCATTGATACCGATATTGAACATTGCTGATCCATGTAGCACCGGATAGACTTTGGCTTTTGCCACAAGAGCGATTATCGTATTCCAATAATCAGCCGGTGAAATTTCGCTATCCGCCAAATATCGTTCTAATATATCGTCGTCATGGTTGCATACAAATTCTTTGTATTCTTCCTTTATATATGTTTGGGAGCAAACCGGATAAACCGATCCATCGACAACAGTTTGCATAAACAGGACATCTTGCGACAGATTTGTTTTTATATCCATATACAAACGCTCCAAATTCACACCGGCACGGTCAATCTTATTGATAAATATAATTGTCGGGATTTGCAGCTTTTGTAAAGTACTGAACAGCAACTTTGTCTGCGCTTGTATGCCTTCCTTTGCGGATAAGATGAGGACTGCTCCATCAAGCATTTTGAATGTCCGCTCCACTTCCGCAATAAAATCCATGTGTCCCGGAGTGTCAATGATATTGCATTTCACTCCATTCCAGATAATAGATGTCGTAGAAGCCCGGACAGTAATTCCTCTACGTTTCTCTATATCCATAGAGTCCGTTATGGTGTCACCATTATCCACACGGCCGCACTTTTCCGTTGCTCCACTGGCAAACAGCAGATTCTCGGTTACGGAAGTTTTTCCTGCATCAATGTGAGCAAGAATTCCTAAATTTATAATATTCATTTGGATTAAGCAATAATATACTACAGTAGATGCATTGTCGAAACGCACCTTTTAATACCTCCTCGTAGCATATGAGAACTACAGGATTACTAACTCGTATTAATATGTATATTATTACTGCCGCATAACGATTACAAAATTACACAAAAAAATATATCTAACAAAAGTGGGAGGATTTTTTAACTTTTTACCATAGACATTTTATTAGGGAAGCGTAGGTTCAACTGGCAAGTACAAATAAGTAGAAATGTTTGAACAACACCGTTTTAGGAAGTTGAAAAATCAAGTTTCTCTCTCGGTATAGCGTTTATTTTGGCCAATATCTTCTTTAGTTTAGCATTTGTGTATTTCCCATTCGTGTTCTATTTAGCTCCTTATTATGAGTATGTAGCAAGTTACTTATCAAATTCAGCCTCTTTGAGGGTCAAATATGGTTTTGCAAATGGTGACTGACAAGACATAAACAAGGTCAGCAGGAATTTTTTACATAAATGGACATGAATGTATATAACCTAAAATAAGAATAAATTTTAATAAGGGCTGCCCAAAAAGAAAAAAATGCAGTTGCCATCCTATAGATACTTGCAGAAAGGATAAAATTTACTTTTAGACCTTTTGGGATAGCCCTTATTAATACTTCAGATAAAATTCCTTAGGTTATATTTTCAATCCTTTGGACCGGGTTTCCTCCTTGGCATACAGTCCCGGACGCCCGATTATGACATGGTTGGCAACGATACTATCCGCCGGACTGCGTATCTGCGGCGGTGCATTTTCGGGATATTGCGCCTGCCTGTTCCTCACATCTTCCGCTTCCGGCTTGAGCTGTTGCCCTTCATTCTCCTTTTCTGCGACTTCGGGCGTGGGTGGCGCAAGCTCCAGCTGAATTTTTCGGTCAAGGGCGGCAAGTTCGGACTTCAACTGCTTCAGCTCGTCCTCCTTCTTCCACACCTTACCCGCTATCTCCTGTAACTGCGGTATCTCCATCTCCAGCACCTCGTTCTTCGCCTTGTACTGGTCGATGATGGAGGGTATCCTCTCCATCGCGTTGAGGAAGTTGCGGGCGGCGGCCAACGGGTCAGCCATCGCCAGATGCCCGTTGTTGTAGGTGTACTTGTAGTTCCCCTCGACCACGAAGCGGTTGTCGGTGAACTCCAATCCCTCTTTGAGTATCCTTTCGCTCACCACCTTTATCGGAAAACCGTAAAGTTCACCGACCTGCGTGTACAACCCTCCGGTCGTGGCATTCTTGGCTATCTCCTGCAAACGCTTTCCGATGACCTTCTCATCGGCGGAATCCACTCCGTCCACCTTTATTATATTAAGGCGGTTGCCCTCCTTGTCGGTCTGCACCACCGACAGGAAGCGGTTCCAGTCCTCCGTCATGGCATCTATGAAAGCCGTGTTGTTGCGCAACTCGCCGGTCTTTGACTCCAGCTTGAACTCCGAATCACGCTTGCCCTTGTTGAACGACTTGCGTTCCCCTTCGAGCGATGCGATCCGCTTTTCCAGTTTCGCCTTGTCCAACAGGTCGGTATTGCCGGAGAGCAACGCCATGTATTCCGAGAAATTCATGCCCGATTTTTCGTCCATTGCCCCCTCGTCGATGGTACGCGCACCCATCGCACCGCTTTTGAGCTGGCTTATGAAAGTCTGCTTGCAGTGCAGGAGGTTGAACTTGTAGCTGTCCAGTGACTTCTCCACCGCGTAGATGATTACATCCACGTTGTTCCCGGCGAAATGTTTGGCAATCTCATTACCTGCCCTAACTCCGCGTCCGTCACGCTGTTGCAAGTCGGACGGTCGATCGGGTAGGTCAGCGACATTACTGTCGCTTTCCCCCCTAAGAACCGTACGTGAGCGTTTCCACTCATACGGCTCAAGCAATTCTAAGTTTCTATTTGTATATTGAAACCGACTCATAACTTCTAATTTTGTTGTTTTCTAAATTGTTTGTAACATTTATCATGCACCAAAGACCTTTGTATCTTGCCATTTACAACCTTTTCGGTTACATTCCATGGCAAAATACGGTCAATCGGCATACCGCATAATGGACATTTCCTATCTTGCTTTTTCCATAGGTAAAGCAAGGAATCTCTCCCTTTCAGTGTAACAAGCATTTTCTGAGTTTCCCTTTGGTCGAAGTATTTATCATGCTCAGGGTCAAAAGGATTTGCATCACCTTTAATTTGTGTATATTGTACAAAACAGATACTGGATAGAAGTTTTAGCTTCAAACTGTCCTGCTTGCCGTTAGACTTCTTAAAGTATGATGCAAAGTGCCAACCTTTTCCTTCAGACACATGCCAATATTTGTCAGCTATCCACCGTTTACCCTTTTTCGAGTGTCTGCGTTTAGCCCATTGCCACAGTGTTTTATAGATTTGGTTGTCAGCCCAGTGAAATGCATCTCTGGTAGCTCCATGTTTGTAATAATTGCCCCAACCCGTTATCATCGGATTCAATAGCCGTATCAACGACTCCTGCTTACACGCCTTGTTGCTTTTTATGGTCGTCCTGACCTTTGCAAGAAAACGTTTTTGTGCAGGCTTGGATGGTTTTGTCAATATCTGATTCTTGAACTTTCTAATATTGAAGCCGAGAAAATCAAAGCCATCATTGACGTTGGTTATTACTGTTTTCTCTTCTGATAGAGTTAATCCTCTCTCTGCTAGAAATTCAGTAACTAATGGTTTGATTTCTGTTTCTAATACTTCTCTGTTCTCTGACGTAATGATGAAGTCATCAGCATAACGGATTAAATTCACCATTGGTGAATAATGTTTACCTTTGATTGTTCTTCTTTTATACTTGTCAGCAAGAACCTTCTGTAATCCATCCAAAGCCATATTAGCTAAAGTCGGCGAAATGATACCGCCTTGTGGCGTGCCTTCTTCTGTCGGAAATAACTGTTTGTTAAAGACAAAGCCACATTCGAGCCATTTACGGAGCATCACTTTATCCATAGGGATATTGTTCAGCAACCATTCATGGCTGATATGGTCAAAGCATCCTTTTATATCTCCCTCCAGAATCCATTCGGGAGAATACCCTTTGCGTAGTACATTGTGACATTGTTGCACAGCATCCATTGTACAGCGTTCCTTGCGAAACCCGTACGAACGGCTATCTGCTGTCGTTTCTGCCACAGGCTCTAGTGCCATCAGGTAAAGGGCTTGCATGGCTCGATCTTTAATTGTCGGTATTCCTAGCGGTCGAAGCTTACCATTACTTTTCTCAATATGAATCCGTCTTAGAGGTTGTGGTTGGTAACCACGCCTTTTGAGCATTCCAATTGCTTGAAACTTTGTTTCGGAGTCCTTCCATGTTACATGGTCAACCCCTGCGGTTTTACTACCGTTATTAGAAGTTACTCTTCTTACCGCCAACGCTTTGGCGTAGAACGAGTGAGTTAGCATCCATTGCAAGGTTTTCACCCTACCATATCTGCCCTCTTTTTGAGCCTTTACAATTCGTGCTTGTAGCTTCTTTATAGCCAGCTCACATTTGAGCCAGTTGATACTGTCCCAAGCTGTTTGCTGATTATCAGTAGGCGCACACGATGTTTTAATGTCGTTCATTTGCTTTTCCACTTTCAAAAGTTCTAAAAGTTAATTGTAAAGAATTACCTAACGCAGAAGTCTGCCCACTTTCGTGTGGAGTAATGTTTCAACTCCTATCTACCTCATTACAAGATAGCATTCGCTTTCTCTGCAATCTTATACCTGCACTCCAATTGGGCTTGCCTTACGGCTCACTTACCTGTCGCAATGACAGGAGAAATACAGGCTTACCACGTTCCACATAAATGACTTACGAGTAGGTTAGGTTCTGTCTCATCCACCGGCAGTGCTGATATCCGTGTAATCCCACCATGGAGGGGATTAACCGACTGCTTCCCATTTTGGGTGGAGCTTGAAATAGTATCTTGCGCTCCCTTACGACGTTACGATGTTTACACAACAGTTCGCTTATGCTAACCATACTACTCAGCCTAGCCTCCCGACTGTACGATACTAACAGCCATTGATTTTCCCTCACGGTTCTATCTGCCCCTTTCGGGAGGAGTACATTGTCCAGCCAGCTTAATACACTATATTGCTATTGGTGCATCTGACTGTAGGCTACTGCTGACGGAACAGCAGGTTTAAGCGTTCTCCAACTCTCTGGTAGAACTTCAAACAATCATTTACGTGACCTCGTGTCACACCCACGGCGTATCGAGATGATGGATAGCCACACACCGTTTCTGGGCGTTCACA
>OLPD01000624.1_pt1 | contig 24492 bp, 25 predicted proteins | sample 1672111 | NCBI WGS metagenome assembly OLPD01 (sample SAMEA3136646, study PRJEB25190) | human gut metagenome
GTATAAAATTTTCAATGTTCTTTCAATTTAGCCTTGACTTTTTATTTGCAGGCTTTATCTAAAGTCGGGGCAAAAGTCCCGGCTATAATGTTTTAATTTTAGTAGAAGTCTTTCACTTCACCTTTGAAGTAATCATTTAGCAGATACGGTACATAGACACCTTTATCTGTTACAACACCACTGATGAGATGTGGCGGTACTATATCGAATGATGGATAGATTCCTTTTACTTCCGGAATTGTATTCGGGATACCTCGGTAAGAAAGTACCTGTGCAGGATCTCTTTCCTCGATAACGATATCTTTTCCGTACATTTTGTCTTCATCCGGGATTCCTGTTACATAGTATGGAATTCCGAAATATTTTGCCAGAATGGAAATCTGGAAAGTACCGATCTTATTAGCAATATGACCATCTCTTGCAATCGTATCTGCTGCTGAAGTAAAGAGATCGATACCTTTGTGCTGCATAGAATAAGCTACCATATTATCTGTAATAACAGTTGTATCGAATCCCATCTGTGCACAGCATGTAGATGTCAGTCTAGCTCCCTGCAGATACGGTCTTGTCTCTGCACAGAAGATTTTAATATCGTTGTTGTTCTTTCTTGCTGCACGAAGCATCATTCCGATGATTGTCTCACCGAAGCACTGTGTAAGGATTGTTCCGTTCTTCGGGAACAGAGCTGCCAGATTCTCTCCGACTTTACCCATTGTTGTATATCTTCTGTTCAGAGAATCAACAGTTCTGTTGAAACATGCTTCTACTGCACTTTTTCCTTCTGCAAGTGCTTCTTTTGCAACCTTTAAGCAGCCTTCTGTGATAATTCCCATACGGTTTGCTGTTGTCGGCCTTGCATGTGAAATATCATAAGAAGCCTGTGTTAAGAACTTGATCTGCTCTTCTTCTGTCTTTCCTTCTACTTCGTGTGCTGCCAGTGCCATTCCCATACCAGCTGCTGTATATGGTCCTGCACTCTGCGTAACCATATCTGTGATTGCCTGTGCAACTTCTTTATAAGTTGTACACTCAACAAATTTTACCTCTGTAGGATAAATTCTACGGTCTAATATTCTTACTTTTCCATTCTCATACCATGCTACATTTTCATACTGGAGCATGAATGCCAAATCCTGATCACATCTTTCCATCATACATCTTCCTTTTCTTATAGATACCTTCCGGACCGTTTTACCAGCCCGGAAAGTGATTTCTTTACTTATTTTAAATATTCTTTACCCACAGCTTTGATTGCTGCTCCGTCTTTCAGAGTTCTTCTTTCCTTGATCAGCTTAATACCAATCTGGATCAAAGCTCTCTCCATCGGTACTCTCTGGTCAACATTTGTAACAGAAGTAACTTCTTTTACTTTTGAGTCTCCAACGACACGACGGATGATTTCTGTTCCGGCATATCCAAAGGAATCTGCCATTACTTTGTCTGTGTAATATTTCTTGAATCCTTCTGTCCTGTACAGCGGGAATTCAACAAGCGCATCCCATTTTGCTGAGAATTTCTCTTTGAACTTATCTGTAACTTCTCCGATTGTCTTCTCAATCCATGTCAGGAATTCTGTATTTTCAGAATCTGTGTAGTATTTGTTTGCCCAGGCAAAGAACAGGTTTCCGATTACATTACCGATATCGTATCCCATTGGTCCATAAAATGCAAATTCAGGATCAATTACCTTTGTTCCTTCTTGATTTACGAAAATAGAACCTGAATGTAAATCTCCGTGAATCAGTGCCTGTGCATGATTCATAAAATCATCACGAAGCTGTCCTACCTCTGCATGCAGGTCTTCATCTCCATAGAGTTTTTCTTTTACGAAATCCATGTTCTGATCCAGGATGATGTTACGTCCCTTGTAATCATAGTATGGCTCTGTAAATACCAGATCTTCTGAAATATCGCAAAGTTCCGGGTTTGTAAATAATTTTACTTTTTCTTTCTTCTCTGCTCTGTTCATGATCAGATCTGTTGTTGGAAGCAGCGTATCTGCCATAAAAGTTGCAATATCATCTGCAAGTTTCGGGAAAGTCTTACCTGCTGCCATTTCTGTACGAAGGTTCTTATAAGCGGAAATATCTTCCATACATTATTTATTTTATACTTACACTGATTTCAAGTGTTTTTTGACCCTTTTTTACGTTTGTCCTGCTTACGAAGGTGAAGAGTGATGAGGTGGTTAATCTTTTCAAGTACATCAACAATTTTGGCTTGTTCCTCAACAGTTGTTGGGATTTTAATAATTCCCTCAAGAAACTCCTTATCTGTAATATTTACATTGTTTCTTGCCCCAACATTAACTAATGGACACAAATATTGATCAAGTCTTCCTTTATCTTCCAAGTAGCTTTGTATAAATCTTGTATCAATTGGAATAGATATATTTTCCTTTTTTTTATATACACAATACAAGGATGGTACGATTCCATCGACAATTTTGCATGTTCTCACTATACCATTGGGATATCCCTTTATCGGCGATTTTGTATAAATTACATTTCCAATGTTAACAATGCGATATGATTTTACCGAATCTTCGGTTGACCTCAAACCATAAAAAATAGTTTTTCTATCAAGTTCTGTTCCAAGCGAACATGCAAGAATATCATCTTGTGTATATAGTCCATTGGCGTTCTTTTTTGAAACGCCTTCTATTACTTCCCCCAACTTACGCTGTTCCCAAACGTTTTTTGTTCTTCATCTACTCGTCATACACTTGCGTTGGTGAAGAGTGATGAGGTTATCGAGAGAATCAAAATATTGACCTATTTTCTTTTGCTCATCTACACTTGGTATTCTTACTTCAATCTTCATGAAATCTGTTTCATGAATTTTCCATTGTCCATAGACAACCCCCTGGCGCCATCTAACCATTTCATTTATAAAATCTTTTCTAAGAAATCTTCGTCCAAGGAAATCCAATTCAGCTTTTCCTGTTGGCTTAAATATGCTATAAACTGGTGAAATACAAGCATTTCCGTATTTATTCAGTCCTATTGAACCAGTCTCTAAATTATTTGAGCTATATATAAAATCTCCAAATTCTGTTCTTTTATATTTTTTTCCTGTTTCGTCATTTACTAAAGCACTACGGTCATATCGCTCTCCTTTTGGTGCCACTCCCTGATTAGCAATAAATGCCATCAAAGGATAGTCCTCACTCATAGGAGCTTGTTCGTTACGTTCTTCAAGCAATTCTCCAACCTTACGCTGTTCCCACCCATCTATTTTAATTCGCAAAAACTTGCCTACTTACGCTTTATCGCAGTATGTAACACTATTATCACCTATATCACAATACATACGATTATTCTAAATTCAATCGCTCTCGCACCATCATCAGTGTATATCCAAGCAAATTTTCTCCTCTCCACTTGCTCTTGTCGTATCTATTTTCATCTTTCATAGACAATCCAATACCCCAGATTCGATCTTTCACTGCACATTCTGCTAATATCACATTCCCAGTATTTACAAGGTTATCTTTCAGCTCGTCATTCTGTGAAAACTTTGCAAGCAATCCTTCGTATACAATAACCTGTCTTACTCCATTCCAATAGTTTTCATCATAATCTTTTACTGCACGTCCTAACGCTTTGATCTCTGCTACATCTTTCGTGCCGAGTATCTGCTCTGCAATGCATTCATCTTGAAAACAAATTGCTTTCCGATACATCATAAACTGTTCCATGGACGAAAAATGAACACCATCAACTATAAAATTAGACGGATACCAATTACTTAAGTATCCGTTCTCTTCCTCTGGATTGTGAAAGCAAATAATCTGCATTACACTTCACCTACTTTTTTTACTGCCAGATCCAGTTCCAGATCATGAAGCCCAGAATACGCCTTTTCCAAAAAGTCTACTGGAATCTTCTGAATAACTTCTGAACTCGGCATATTGTAATACCATTGATAATACGCATAAAACTCGCCAATCCAATCCGGCATAAAACCATCAAGACCTTTTCCAGCTTCCAATTTATACTGATCTGTTTTTTGAAAATAATTCCATAATTCCTTATAATCCATCGTATTTACATATGCCTGCGATTCATCAATACTTTTTCTTGTCTTACTTTTCATATAAAAGTTGATAAATTCTTCTGTATCTTTATCAGGAAAATTCTGCGCCACATAATCAAACAACTTTCCCTGATTTTCTACAACATCATTCAAATACTCTTCTGCATATGCCTTCATTGTCATCTCTCCTAAAATAATGTACTAAATACATTTGTTACTTTATTTGCATCAGAATCTACTAATTCTCGCATCTTTCGTCTTGCCGTTATATCACGTTCGTTATACTTTTGGCTATATTCCTTGTAATCAACCGGCAGTAACTTTTCTTCTACTTCCTGCAATTTAGAATATGCCCGCTCAGATTTAATACAATATTGAATGCCAAGACCGCCCAATGAAAGCAACTCCGGTAATATTTCAAGATCAATATTGTCTCTTACAAACTCTTTTGCGATATAAAAGTAAGAAGCGTTTGCTCTCCAACCTTTTATAACATCATAATCACTTGCATCCACACCATATTTTTCAATAAACTTTGCTGCCAACATACGATAACGCTTAGAATCTGCTGCATCTCTATGTTTCATCAATTCTGCAAGCCACGCCAACACATCTTTTTCTTGAAAATCTAATATTTTCAGACCTTCTGTGCCCAATTCATATTGATGAACCCAGCCATTTTTCTCATTCGGTCTGCAAACAGCCCATTCCTTAGCAAGATCTATATTGTCCGTTAAGTAAAATCCAATTCCATAATCATGTCTTTTCTCACCAAGTCCATATGTCGGAACTACAATTTTATCAGGTGTTCCATGAAATAAAGTTATTTTTCCCATTTTCTCGCCCTTTTCCTTAAACAAACATGTTTTGTAACATAAATTTCTTAACTTCTTTTAGTTCATCACACTTGCGCTGGTGAAGAGTGATGAGGTGGTCTAGGTTGTGTAAATATGCTCCTATTTTCTTCTGCTCCTCACAGTCTGGAATCAAAATTTCCTTCGCTAACAGTTCATCCTTGGTTATTCCTTTAATAGATGTACCCTGAACTTCATTTGACACTAATCGCATCATTTTATACAACGCATATACAGCAAATTTTGGTTCTATTTTCAACTCACTTAAAGACAAAAAATCCTGACTTGTAGCGTAAGAAAATGGCATAAATGCAAGCTTTCCCACACCAACTCTCGTTACTATTGCTATAGAATTTTGTGGTACTAATTTAGTTGAAGATTTACTAATTGCTTCTTGTGAAATATACTTTCTCGGTTTTACATTAAATAGTCGCTCTTCTATCAAATCTGAGGATTGAATCCATGGGATATTACCTTTCCAAAATTCCTCATTTGCAGTCTTTGGCGTACCACCACCATATGTCTGCAATGCAATTTCAGACAGCTCACGCTGTTCCCAATGTAAGACCTTCTTTCGCATACCAGTTATATGCTCCATTTTCTCTGTGGCCACTCATGGTATTCATTAATGCTCGGCCCTCATTGTCAAACCATAATACCTCCTGCAGGTTTCCGTACCACAATCTGAACTCACCGCCCTTGTTATACGGAAAGTAACGTCCACGACTTCTATCCAAATCTTCGACTGAGTGAAGTGAAAAATCAATCTTTCCATAACTTATTTCCCACCACTCTCTTACAAAGATTTCATTTTTACCCGTTCCCATACCTATCTTAACATCAGAGACATCTCCAATTAGTTTGCCAGTCTCATATGCATTAATAATTTGCTGACTAGCCCAATATGCCACAGGTTCTCCCGGTATTTTTTTAAACACATCTTGCTTAGACTCATATCGATTTGTACCGGATAAAAACAACTTTTCTTTTGCATCTTGGCTTCCTGCATCTACAAGTCTGCAATATGTACCAATATAGTTTGAAATACTACTTTTTCGAACTACAAAGCTAGTAGTTTGGACTACTTCTCCACCTATTTCTTCAAACGCTCTTGGCCCTAAATGCGCCATATTAATTGTGTCAATGCAAGAAAGGGAACCTCTTAATTTTTCTAAGCTCGCTAAAAACATCCATGCATGCTGAGTAATCATTGATTGAAATCCATTTTTTCTTGTCATAGATTTGCAAACTTCAATAAATACAGCAAACAAATCGCTCTTACTATTTGGATAATATTTTTTAACATAGCTACTAAGTGTTGCTCCCATTCCAGATGCACTCATATACGGTGGATTTGTGACAACCGAATGGTATTTGTTTGACAATATCTCAGCAACAGATACCATCACCTTTAAGCGTATTGCTGCATCTGTATAAATAGACATTACGCTTTCATTCTGAATTTCATCAAAACGAGTATACAGTGCGTCCCAATCCTGCTGGCTAACTGTGATAATAGAACCATATTCTTTTGCATCATGCAGTTCTTCGATGATGGTATCCATTGCTGCTTTTAGCTTGGCATCGCCATTACAGAAGTAATCGACCACATTCGGGTCCACATGATTGCTCTCCACGATGGCATATACATGTGGCTGCACCTTGCGGCGAAGGAATCGCTTGTCATACTGGCAAGCCTTCATCATAACAGAGAAGTATGCAAGCTGTGCTGCACGGTCATCGATATCTAAACCATAGATGTTGTTTTCTACGATGCTTGCAACTGCAGTTCTGGTATCAACACCATAAGCCTCATAAATCTGAATAAGCACGTCAAACATATAAGCCAAAATATGGCCGCTGCCGGAGCAAGGGTCGATGCACAGAATATCCTCCGGTTTCAACGCTTTGTACTCCTCACGAATAGACGCAAGCTGAGCCTGAACATCCGGTTCCTGCTCTGCCTCTTCCAGATAGTACTTCCACTGAGATTTCAGTTCATCATTCGGATGACCTTCTACCCACAAACGGCCCAGAGAGTTCTCAACCATGTAACGGACAATCCAGTCCGGTGTGAAAAGCTGAGTTGCTGCCGGAATATTTTCCTTTGTGATTTTTACATTCTTCTTAAGGGCGGCAAATACGTCGTCCTTCTTTTCACTGTTATAGTACTGATACAGCCATCCAATAATCTGAACAGCATCCTTCCAATCTTCCTCCGGAATCAACTCAATCATCTGCTGAACGACGCTGCCTTCACGAAGAAGGTTGTCCGGGAACAGAAGCTCCGTGTAGTCAGCAATCTTCTGGAACATTCCCGGAAGCACGCTATTCAGTGCATTGCACTGGGTAATCAGAAGATACTTATACAGTTCATCATTATCATTGGCTTCCTTGTAAGCATAGACTTTCTCCATATCGAGTCCGTCCAGCTCCATGTGGATTGCCTCTGTCAGAATCTGAGGCTTGAAGGCATTGTTCTCATCAGTGAAAACACGCACTCTAGTAGGAAGGTAGCCATTAACCTCCATGAAACGCAGTGCGGAGAAACGGTTAAACCATGTGTAAGCAACCTCCTCCATAACCTGCTCGTATCCTTTTTCTTTAATCTGCTCAATCAGAGCAGCTCTCTGCTTCTTTTCAGTGGAAGAAAGCAGATGACCATTGACACTATCGTCTTTTGGATTTCCGATCTCTTTATCGGAAATGCCATATTTCAACGCCCTCTGACCCACACGGGAGATTAACTCTCTACGAGCATCAGTGGCGAATTTTTTTATCGCATTCTTGTTCATAACGGTCTCCTTAGCTTAATTTGATTCCGTCGCAATCCTTCATCATCGCTGTGAGGTATGCTCTCATTCTTTCAACATAGGCATCGATATCTTCCTGACTCTCCAAAGTCTTAGAAGGGAATGCCGCCTGACGGTATACATTCTTGATGACTTTCTTCGGAGCCGGAGGAGTCACAACTCCACCTTCTTTCGGTTTGACGGTCGGTGTAACCGGAGTCTTCGGATGAACGATGCTATCGATTTTATCGACTGTGTCATCCTTATATCCCCACATCTGAGGTACAAGACCATCAAGGAGCTGCAGGCTTTCGAGCTCTGCTACTCTTGCTTTCTGCTGGTCGAAGAACTTATCGGCACGCTCAGAAAGTCTTCTGGCTTCATAAACATCTCCAGCGAGAGTATGAATCTCAGCCAAACACTGACGAATGATTTCAAGAATCTCGGCACGCTTTGCTTCGAGAAGTCTTCCGTGACCTGCACGAACCGTATCCATCAATCCGTTCAGTTCTGGAATTTTCTTATAAACGCTGCTCTGTCCAGCTTCTACTACGGTAATCTTACGAATCTGATTCAGAGCCTGATTTGCCTCCTCTTCTTTCTGAAGATAAGAGAGGTCGTTTCTCAGCTCCGCTTCCATACGAACAGCTGCATCGAATACCTGTACCTGATTCTTAAAGAAACCTTCTACGCTCTGCATGTCATCCTTATTATCGAGAAGGTTGTCTTCCTCTTTCAGAAGTCTGTCAATCAGAGCTGTATTATCCTTGCGCTGAGAAAGTACACTTTCCATAAGGCTGAGCGCTTTCGTCACAAGATGGTGGTCAGGATATTTATGACCATCGTAGCGCTTATTCAACTCCTCATAGTGTTCCTTCTGCTCTTCAAACTTCTCAACAATATATCTAACAAGTCCATCTTCATCATCCGGAACATCCATCACATCGAAGTATTCACGAAGTAGGTCTTTGACCGCACGCATCTTAGTCGCTGTAATAACCTGACGTTTCGAGATGCTGGTCTTTCCAATTTCACTCTTTTTACGGAGCATATCCGGCAGTTTTGGATTGCCCGGCTGGATAGTTTCTCCACCATATTTGATGGTAACCTTCTGGTCATAAATCAGCATTGCAGCTACAACTGCAATATCGATTTCTTTCCAGCCATACGGAATTGCCTGATAACGGCTCTGTACATCTGCCATCGAAGTAGGCAGTTTCTTTGCATCCTGCATCTCAAGATACTCTTCCATCTTAACAGCAGCATCATGGTTTTCTTCAAGACCAGCCATGACACCATTCAAATGTTCACCCTGCAGAACTGCAAGGACATCTGCATCCGTATCGGCATTCTTGGTAATGAGGCCGAGTTCGCTATAAACATGCGTTACCAGATACTCCAGTGCTTGGTCCAACTTGCTCTTGGCATCGCCGCCCTTAATCTCGATATGCTCGCCGTCCACATAGAACTCAGCACCGATAATAGCCTTCTTCAAATCTTCTTCTGCAGAGGACTCATACTTGGTAGCCTCATCCTGATGATTGCGGATGATGTCCTGCACAGACTTCGGAAGCTGCGCCACATTACGCTGCTTTACATATTTACGCACCTTCATTGCTCTTTCCAGAGACTCGTAGTAAGGAGTTTCGGATAGCACAACGATTGCCTGATTCTTAGACTCTGTCATAAGACGAAGTTCGCTCTTTTCGACAGTGTCTGTTGCTACCGTCATGATGCGAAGTCTCATACCACCGGTTACGGCACCAATACTAGTGGTGTCTACCATCTGGTCAAATGGGAAGTCGTACTTTCCATGACGGTATTTCTTTGTTGTATAAATATCAGCAAAAATCATCTGACCGATACGCTCCACGATTGCAGAGGTATCAACCTGAGTATTTTTGTAAATATCCCTTTGAATATCCTGCTCTTCATCTGTCAGGAAATTATAAGTGTCACCAGTTCTTCCGATGTAGTTCTGGCTAAGCAAACGGTCCAGACTGCCTCGAACCTTTTCACGCATTGTAATCTTATCCAAACGAATATCATCCGCCATAAGGATTACAATATTATCAAGGTTTGCCGGAATATCATCGACATAACGGATAAGATACAGGAGCTTTAAAACGTCCACATCCTGCTGCTCAATGCCATCTCCGTTATCTGCTGCCTTCTGGCAACGCTCAATAACACGACGAATAGAGCTGTCAAGGAATGTATGTACGGTATCGTAGAACAGATAGAACGGTGCTAATGCATACTCGTCCTTATCCTGAATCTTCTGTGCTGCCTCTTGGAAGCCAGAAAGCATCGAACGTTCACCACCGGAAAGGTGCTTACCGGAGTTACCATGCTTACGAATTTCAGCAAATACCTTTTGCATGATAATGAACTGGTAAGGTACAAACGGGAAGTTTCTGGTAAAGTCCTGCGGACCGGTGTATCCCTTAATGTCCAGCATGGCGTCGGTAAAGCTGAACAGGTTACGAAGAACGGAATCGTTCTGGTTGTATACCTGCTCCAATGCCGGTTCCACTTCAGGCTTTTTCTTCAAAATACGTTTCTGGATAACTTCGTCTGCGGAAGAAGAAGTCAGAGAAAGTCTGGTCTTGAAACGGGCCTGAATACGAGAGAACTCATTTTCACGAGCCTTGATGATTTCATCGATAGCTTCCTGACCGGTACAAACAACCCAAATCTTGCCGCCGCACTCACTGCCGATTTTCTCAACAAGAGACTGCAGGTTGATAAGAAGGTCTGTGTCACCACCTACATACTGGCCAACCTCATCGACCATAAATAGCAAACGGAAGTCCTCCGGCTTATTGTCCACATAGTCTTTCATCTCAGATACAAGCTGTGCGATGCTGGTCTCCACGGTCTCGGTTCCATTGAACCAGTTTCGTGCAGCATCCTCGCTCATGCCGAGAACTTCTTTCAATGTATCAACAACATCGTCTTCAAAGAAAGCGAAGGCATCTCTGGACTCAAGCCAAGGACCACCATTTTTCTCCTCAAATACACGACGGAACTCTGCTGTCTTTCCACGCTTTTCGATGAACTGCTCCAGCTTTGCCACCTTAAGATTCTCTCCATAGAAACCAAGGTAGTTATAGAACATCTTTGCAAAAACACGAAGAACAGCAGTCTTGTCCTTGTTGATGGAACCTTCAATATCGATATTGAAAAGAATGGTGTCTGTATGGCCCTTGGTAACAGAATCAATCAGCATGAATGTTGCCGGGTCATCCTCAAACTTTTTACGGAATCTTTCTACGGTACGAACGCCCTGAACCTCCTGATTGGCAAGCAGGTATGAGAGCATTTTCAGGAAGTGAGATTTACCACTTCCAAAGAAACCGGAAATCCAAACTCCGATATCTGCAGTGCCTTCTCGGAAGGACTCACCATAATTATTAAAGAAGGTAATGAAATGCTTCTTCAAATCTCTGGTAATGACATACTCGTCCAATTCCTGAACAAGAACATCTGTGGCATCTTGGTCTACTTTAACGACGCCATTGATTTTACGATTAATATCATCTTGGAATAATTGTCCAATAACCATTGCTGTTCCTCCTTAAATCACATTAAAAGCTCGGTAGTAAGGATTTTTCTTCAGGCGATTAAATAGTTGCACATCACGTCCATCATAATTGCCCGGATAGAACACCAGAATCGGAACATCTGGAAATTCTGGCTGCATCGCATTTAACAGGTCATGGACTCTGATAAACGGAAATGCATCTCCCACTCCTGTGATGACGAGTACGTCACCAGCTTCATGCGGTTCGTATTTCATCTTATTTACAAACGCCGTATTATTGGCCATACGGCTCATTTGGTCTCGAATAAATTCTTTTCCTTTTTTCTCTTCCATCGCAGGTATTGTTTTTGCGATACGCTTATCTTCACAGATGGAAAGAAATACTTCATATAAGTTATGTTCTATCAGGTGACAGTTCATTGACTGGTCTGTCATAATCTGTTCGATAAAGTGTCTGACCATCATCTCATCGGATGGGTCATAGCAGAAGATTCTTATATTTACCTCGTTGCTCAATCCTTTGCCTTCGAGAAACTCTGGCTCCTGCATCAAGGCTCTGAGGTTGTCTAATCGTTCTTTTAATTCACTCATTTAGGCCTACCTCCTTACGAAAAGCAATTGAATGCAGGAAGTGCAATCTCATCTCCGTTTTCACGGATTGCATTCTCAAGCACTGGATGGAGCCATACCGGATTGAGCTTTGCAGCTCTAATGCTATCAATATACTCATTCTCCACCAGCATCTTTGCAATGACCTGTTTCAACTTCGTAACTGTGGAATCGCTCCAAGTTGCCACCCAATCATCCTGTTCCTGCAAACGCAGAAAATAGCTATTCAAATCTATCTTACCGAAAGTGGTGTCCGATAATCTGTACTTCTCACCGATGACGGTAATCATAAAATCCCAAATCAATCGGTACTGTTTCATCATGGCGTACAGACATATCTGCTTTGCCACATCGGACGGTTGTGTTGCGATTGCCTCCACCAGAGAATTGTCCTCAAGGGCATCCAGTCTTCTCAGGCAGGCAAGTGCCATCTTTCTCACCGACTTTTCTGTCGGATATTGAAATAAATTATCTGAAACGATACGTTCTACTACTTCTTCATGGTTGCATCCTTCGTGAAGTAACTTGGCTGTAGTTCGTACCTCATAAAATAAAAATTGTTCTCTTGTTATGGCAGCATTATATGGGCTTGCTGCCTGTAGAGCTGCTTTGTTATTTTGCTCCATCCAAATCCTCCTAACGAATTTTACTCTTCGTTATTCTTAGTTTCTTCATCTGGCAAAGTCTCTAAAATATCACTAATCTGACAATTCAATGCCGTACATATTCTCAAAAGCACATCTGTGGTAATATTGTCTCCTTTACCCAGCTTTGCCATTGATGCAGTACTGATTCCACTAAGTTCTCTCAGTTCTTTTTTATTCATGCCCCTATCAATAAGCATTTTCCATAACGGGTTATAACTGATACGCATTCGGTTCCTCCATTTATTATGACTCTTCAATCACACCAGTTTCTGTAGCAATCTGCTTTTCTCTTGCTGCTTTCTTTGCCCACGACCATCCAAATAATTCTCCTCCATTTTCATGAAGTTCAATAATCGTAGTCGAATGGACAATGTCACGTGTCACATCATAAAATGTATCTTCTTTATCAAATGCAATAAAAATCTGCTTTTTACTCTGATTGTATAGCTCCATGATTTTATCTATAGGCAAGTCTGCAATATTTTTGAAAATATTAGAGTCATGTGCTATAACCGGTAGTTCCGTGAGCCGTAAGAGTGCAAGGTCAAAAATAATTAATCCCTTGAAGTTCGTACCTGCTCCGGTGTCATCTTCCGTCCAAAAATCATAAGTAGGCTTTCCACTTCTGGAATTTCCAAATTTTATGGTAGGAGCATATCGTTCACCACCATAGATATAATCGTTTAGACGAGTCATTTCCTGATTGATGCTTGTCTCAACTACCTGAAGCTGTGTTTCACGGACATCTTCCAGCTGAATTTTCGCATCTTTTTTCTCTGTTTTTAGTTTTGCTGTTTTATCATAGGCCTTATTCTTTGCGGTCAATATATCGATTTTGCGCTGGATATCAACAACTTGGTCCATAAACTTCTTCGATACTGTAACTGGTACACCAAGTTTTCTTTGTGCTTCCTGAAGTCTCGCCATTTCAGCAGAAACAGCATCAATTAATATCTGTAGTTGTGCTATTTCATCTCCCATTTCCTGTGAAAGGATGCGCTGCATCTTATCATGGAAATGTTCTATCTGAGATAATTTCTGAACATCAACGTCAGGGAAGAACTCGGACAGCTCCGATAAATCTTCCTCAACTGGAACAAGACCTCCCGACATATTTGCTTTTACAGCATTTAGTTGCGATACAAGTCTACTGCGTCTTCTTTTCAAAACTGTCAGCTGGCCTCTAATCTCAGATGCTTTATCCAGATTGTCCGTTTCTTCTTGGGATAATTCAGCATCTTCTCTGTCCATCAGTTTTTGCAATTCTGCTTTGAGACGCTCTATTTCTTTTTCGTTAGCGTTATATTCCTTCTTGGTCCTTGCGACATTTGTCATCTCACCAAGTTTTGTGGCATCATCTCGCACCTTGGTGCGCTTGCTCTTATCATCATAAACACTCTTATATTCTTCAATAAAAGCAAAGACATTAAACATTTTCTCCAAGGTTTCTATCGATGCCTCTGGCTTGACATCGCCATATTTCAAAGGATATCGTTCTGCATAATTTTCTCTACCATATATACGCAGAAAACGCCCTACCATCTCTCTAAATGAAATTGACGGAGTTGTTATACCGTAGGCCTCCAACAGATAATCCTTGAATTCTTTCAGAGTTTGTGTTCTCAGCACTTTATAATCCGAATCACAGATACCTATCTCAGAAGGCGTTTTTGTGCTTCTACAAAAATAATCAATTCTATTTCCAAACTTAAAAGCAAAGTTAATGGTATGCGAATGCAGCTTTTCTTTTGCTTTGCATATCTTAGGATTAATGTAATCATCACCACCAAAGCAAAAGTCAACAACAAGAAGGAAGGTAGACTTACCAATTGAATTCTGTGCAGCCTTATCACCTAGCACAGTATTTAAACCTTCACGAAGTTGGATACGGCCACGAGGAACAAGCTGGCCATTGACTTTTTTAGCGAATTTTTCACATTCAATTTCATACAACATAGCGCAGCACCTCCTCTTCTTCATCAAATTCTATTTTTCCAAGCGCATACAAACAATCTAGCGTATCAATAAACTCACTAACACCAGACATTTTCTTTATCACTCTTTTGTATAGGTCATGCACTGACATAGGACCGTTTTTTAGTTCTTTCAATACAACCGGGAACTTAGGCAGGATGCTCTGGTCGTATGATATTAACTTATTCGGCAATAGCATCGAACACCTCACATTTCTGTATGAAGTAAGAAATTATCACTTCACACGAGCTCCTATCCTCATGGGTGGCATCTTGTAACCAATCAACCATCTTTTCAAATATTTCATCCTGCGATAACCCCATATCACTCAAGTTCATATATGTCATTCTAACTTGAAGACAAAAAGGTTTATATCGAAGAATTCTTTCAGCGTTCAACTCAGTGAATGCATCTTGTACTGCACTGTAATATACATTCACATTCGTCTTTGCCTTGAGATAAAGCATCAAATTATCTGTGGCAATCTTCTGTCTTAATGTCACAGGATTATAGTTCAAATCGATATTTGCTGGCGCTTGCATTTTTGGTATTTTCTCAAGCACCTTGCGGATACCATCTTCAACCTTCTGCATGGAGACAGTCTCTTTCGCCTCGTAGTCATCTACGAGGCTCTTTTTTATATGTAACAATCTCTGAACCTGCTCATCTGTTCTTCCTGTGATGTATTTGCTATGACAAGCCGGACAAAGTGCAATTAAATTCTCCATTCTTGTTTCTGGCACAGATGGGTCAATAAATGTCACTTCATAATTTGCTCCGAGCTGTCCTCCTACATTCACAAATAACGGTGTGCTGCAGCCATCATTCGGACAAACACTGCGTTCTTCCGCCACAAGCAGAGCTCCATATTGCTCTTTGATAGATGGCGAAATTGTTGCAACCACTGTTGTTTCTTGAGACTGAGGAACAAGTTCTGTTGTTTTCTTACGCTTGCGCTTTGTTGTCGCAGCATTACAAATAATCTCTTTAAATCTCTCTGCAATTTTCGTTTTGAAGTTTTCGTTATCGATTCCGGGACACTCATCGGCAAATGCATCACACAAGCCTTTAATAGTATCGTCCGTCTCTGTATCAATAAATTCCTCAAAATACTGAGAGTCCAAATCCTTATTTATTTTCTTCGCCAAAGTGGTGATGTTGTGCTCTCCGTAAAAATAACCACGCAGCGTCCTAGGCTCCATGTCATGTAACAGAGTGTCACCATTGGGATTGAGATAAATTTTCTTAAAAAGTGTCCTCGTAAATTCTTCCGGAGACAGGATTCCTTGAAAATACGTTGCTAATTTTTGAGCAAACACTTCGAATTCAGTTTTTGCCAATCCCAAACACCTCCATTTTGAATTAAGCGTGTACAACCGTGTATAAGCGTGTACAGCGTTGTTCGGTAAAAATCACGATTTCCTATATACTCAAGTCATAGGAAATGAACAGCGTATCTGGATATAGATACACACCTTAAAAAGTATATCACAAAATTATCCGGTTGTCAATTTTGCGTTTGCCATCGCAAATTTTTATTCAGCGATGCAACACCCAAAATTCACTCATTTCCTAACCTATATCACTTCAGCAGTTTGCGCAGACAGCTTTCCAGTGCTGAAGTGACCATTCAATTGAATATGACGCTCCCGGCAACTGGAAAGGCTGGTGGCACACATGAGATAGAGATTTCTCCTGACCGTGGTACCACTATACCCTTTTGCCGGTAGCAGCAAGGAACCTCCATCTCAGATTGACAAGATGGAGGTTTTTATATGTCAAAAAATGCAAATCAGAGTAAACAGTACCGTATCTATTTGAAATCCACCAAGGAATGGGTGGAAGTCCCTGAAGAGTTCTATCGTGAACAAACCCGTTATTACGACACATTTCGACATCGTATGCAGGAACACGGACAGTGCAGCTGCCCCAAAAGTAAGTTCTGGCTCTGCGATGGTGACTGCTTAACCTGCGAGTTTCGCTGTACAGGAGACATGTTGTCTCTCGACTACGAAACCGAGAACGATAGCGGCGATACTTGTTCGATGCTTGAAAGCATCCCAGATGCTGCTCCTCTTGCAGCAGATATCATTGCGGACAAACTCCTTCTGGAACAACTGATTCAGCGCCTGCACGAACTTGACCCAGATGCCGGTCTCATTCTCCAGCTTCTCAAAGACGAAAAATCTGACCGTGCTATCGCTGAGGCACTCGGCAGACCACAGAGAACCTTTGCACACCAGATGAAGCGATACCGTGATGAACTGCGAAATATCCGTGGGTACTAAGACCTAACCGAAAGCTGTTTTATCAACTTTCAAAATTTTTTCAAAAATAATGGCTCAATCCGGCAGCTCACCTCCATTGGTAAGTGTAAGGCACAGAACAAAACACCTTACAGAATGGAGGTGACTACCGTGAAGCAGTCTCATTACAGAAACAGCCGAGGCGATGCTGAAGTAATTCAGGTTTTAACCGCAATTAGCATCGTGTCCGGCAGAATGGCAAGGAACATGAGTGTCCTCGCCGCACACAGACAATCCGAGGAAGGAGGAAGAACACATGTCAAAAATGAGCGATATGGCTATGACCATCGAAGAGCTGAGAAATGCTGCCGCTGCTATTAACGATGCAGCAAACTGGCTTGCACAGCAGTTTTCATCTGATGATAAGCAGCAAAATAGAAATATTGCTGCTAAACCAGAAAAGAAAACAAAACCTTCACTGACCCTTGAAGAGGTTCGAGCTGTTCTGGCTGATAAATCTCGTGCCGGGCATACAGCTGAAATTCGAGAGCTTCTTAAAAAGTACGGTGCAAGTAAGTTGTCACTCGTAGACCCGAAACATTATGAAGCCCTGCTTAGGGAAGCGGAGGTGCTCTAATATGACACCTAAAGGACATGCAATCCTCTCCGCATCCTCTTCTGACCGCTGGCTCCACTGCCCACCGTCAGCAAGACTCTGCGAAACCTATGAGGATAAAGGCAGCAACTATGCTGCAGAAGGCACCGATGCCCACTCCCTTTGTGAGTACAAGCTCCGCAAAGCACTCGGCATGGAAGCCACTGACCCTACCGAGAATCTCGACTGGTACAACGCTGAAATGGAGGAATGCGCTACCGGTTATGCCAGCTTCATCATGGAGCTTTTGGAAGAGGCCAAACAGACCTGCTCCGACCCTGTTGTTCTGATTGAACAGCGAGTGGACTTCTCTCGCTGGGTGGAACAAGGCTTCGGAACCTCGGATGCCATTCTCATCAGCGACGGTACCATGCACGTGATTGACTATAAACACGGTCTTGGAATTCTCGTATCCGCTGAGAACAATCCGCAGATGAAGTGCTACGCCCTTGGCGCACTGGAACTCTTCGATGACATCTACGACATCGATACGGTTAGCATGACCATCTACCAGCCTAGACGTCAGAACGTTTCCACCTACGAGGTCAGCAAGGATAACCTGTATCAATGGGCCGATGAAGTTCTGAAACCTACCGCAGACCTTGCCTTTGCCGGTGATGGAAACTTCCTGTGTGGTGAATGGTGCGGATTCTGTAAAGCAAAGCATGAGTGCCGAGCCAGAGCTGAAGCTAATCTTCTACTCGCACAGCACGATTTCAAGCTGCCGCCACTGTTGGAGGATTCGGAAATTGAAGTCATCCTCTCCCGTGTCGACGAACTGGTCGCTTGGGCAGGTGACATCAAGGAGTATGCACTCCAGCAGGCAATCAGCGGTAAAGAATGGACCGGCTGGAAGCTGGTCGAGGGTCGCTCCAACCGCAGATACACCAGTGAAGACGCCGTGTCGAAAGCTGTCGAAGCTGCTGGTTTTGACCCTTACGAAAAGAAACTGCTTGGTATCACAGCCATGCAAAAGCTGCTCGGTAAATCTCGCTTCGAAGAGCTCCTTGCAGCATATATCGAAAAGCCACAAGGCAAACCTACTCTTGTGCCGGAGAGCGATAAGCGCCCGGCAATGAACACAGCAAAAAATGATTTTATGGAGGAATATGACAATGAGTAAGAATGTAAAAATGACAAATCCCATGAAGGTTATCACTGGTCCTAACACACGCTGGAGCTACGCCAACGTCTGGGAACCGAAATCCATCAACGGCGGCACTCCGAAGTACAGTGTCAGTCTGATTATCCCGAAGTCTGACACCAAGACTGTCGCTAAGATTGAAGCAGCTATCGAAGCAGCCTACCGTGAAGGCGAATCCAAGCTCAAGGGCAACGGCAAGTCCGTACCGGCGCTTTCCGTACTTAAGACTCCTCTTCGTGACGGAGACCTTGAGAGACCGGATGACCCTGCATACGCTGGCAGCTACTTTGTAAATGCCAATGCAACCTCTGCTCCGGGCATCGTGGATGCAGACCGCAATCCTATCCTCACTCGTTCTGAGGTTTACTCCGGAGTCTACGGTCGTGCCAGCATCAGCTTCTACGCTTTCAACAGCTCTGGTAATAAGGGCATCGCCTGCGGCCTTAACAATCTGCAGAAGATTCGTGATGGCGAGCCTCTTGGCGGTAAGGCATCTGCCGAGTCCGACTTTGCAACTGATGACGATGATGATTTCCTTGATTAATGGAGGTGACAAACTATGGAGACAATCATGATTAGTACGATTCTTGTAAACATCTGTATCGGCTGCTTCGCTTGTGTGGGACTTGCTACTGCGGTCTCTATCATTCAGAGCATCATCAATGACCACAAGCGTGAAAAGCGTGAACAGGAAAAGGACAAGCGTGACCTCGAATACCACGAGAAGCGCATGAAGGACTTTAAGTAATCTATCAACCCGATGGCGGTGGCACCACTGCCGCCATCGACATTTTTCGACAAAAGGAGACAATCTATGAATGAATTTGTAGAAACATTGAATCTCTTTATTGGCAATGTCATCGCCTATACCTTTTTGGTAGCGGTATATGGTTTTATCATCTACAACGTAGGGAAAGTCATTCTCTACCTTATCCGCTATGCGGTATACCACATCCGCCGTGACATCAATAAATACAAATCCAATAAAGATAAACAGTAACACGGCAGGCGCAGGGATTTCTCTGCTGCCTGTTTTGTAGAAAGGACAATCTCATGAAAACACTCAGTATTGATATTGAGACCTACAGCGATGTACCTCTTCAGAAGACCGGTGTCTATCGTTATGTGGAGTCTCCCAATTTTGAAATCTTACTCTTTGCCTACAGTGTAGACAGCCAGCCTGTTCAGGTTATCGACCTCGCCTGTGGAGAACATATTCCCAAAGAGGTCCTTCTTGCCTTGGAGGATGAAACTGTCATCAAGTGGGCCTTCAACGCTACCTTTGAACGTATCTGCATCTCTCGCTTCTTAGGTTATCCGACCGGAGAATATCTGGAGCCAGAAAGCTGGCGTTGCTCCATGATATGGGCCGCCACGATGGGACTCCCACTCTCCTTGGAAGGTGTCGGCGCTGTTCTGGGTCTGGAAAAGCAGAAGCTCTCCGAAGGAAAAGACCTCATCAAATACTTCTGCCAGCCCTGTCCTCCCACAAAAACCAACGGGCAGCGTACAAGGAATCGTCCCTTCCATGCTCCGGATAAATGGGCCATGTTCAAAAAATATAATATCCGTGATGTAGAGACCGAAATGGGTATCCAGCAGAGACTTGCAAAGTTCCCGGTGCCAGCTCAGGTCTGGGATGAATACCACATGGACCAAGAAATCAACGACCGTGGTGTACGTTTGGACATGGAGCTTGTTGCTGCTGCCATCGAAATGGATACTCGCTCCAGAACGGAATTGACCGAAACGATGAAGAAAATCACGGAGCTGGAGAATCCTAACTCTGTCCAGCAGATGAAGGCTTGGCTTTCTGACAACGGTTTAGAAACAGATACCCTTGGTAAAAAGGCTGTAGCAGAGCTCCTAAAGTCTGCTCCTCCAAAGCTCTCACAGGTCCTCACCTTAAGACAGCAGCTGGCTAAGTCTTCCGTCCGTAAATATCAGGCGATGGAAAAGACCGTGTGCGCAGATGGTCGTGCCCGTGGCATGTTCCAGTTTTATGGTGCCAATCGAACCGGCAGATTCTCTGGTCGTAATATCCAGCTGCAGAACCTACCGCAAAACCGTCTATCGGACCTTGCAGAGGCTCGTTCTCTAGTGCGTTCCGGCAACTTTGAAGCTGTGGAACTTCTATACGAAGATGTGCCGGATACACTTTCCCAGCTTATCCGTACTGCTTTCATTCCCAGAGAAGGAACGCAGTTTCTGGTAGAGGACTTTTCTGCTATCGAAGCCCGTGTCATCGCATGGTTTGCCGGTGAAAAGTGGCGTCAAGATGTCTTTGCCAAGGGCGGCGATATCTACTGCGCCTCTGCAAGCCAGATGTTCAAGGTCCCTGTTGAGAAGCACGGCATCAATGGCCATCTCAGACAAAAAGGCAAAATCGCTGAACTTGCCCTCGGCTACGGAGGCTCGGTCGGGGCCTTAAAAGCTATGGGAGCATTGGATATGGGGCTCACCGAAGAGGAACTCCCACCACTGGTCGACGCATGGAGACAGTCTAATCCGAACATCGTCAAATTCTGGTGGGATGTGGACCGTGCTGTCATGGAGGCCGTAAAGTTCAAGCACACCACTTCCGACTATGGTCTGACCTTCTCCTGCAGGAGTGGCATGCTCTTTATCACTCTCCCATCGGGAAGAAAGCTCGCATATGTGAAACCGAAGATTGGGACCAATAAGTTCGGTGGCCAGTGCATCACCTATGAAGGCGTCGGCGGTACCAAGAAGTGGGAGCGTCTCGATTCCTATGGTCCAAAATTTGTCGAGAACATTGTGCAAGCAACGGCCCGTGACATTCTCTGCTATGCCATGCAGACACTCCGCTGCTGCTCCATTGTCATGCACATTCACGATGAAGTGGTCATTGAAGCGGACCCTCGCATGTCCTTGGATGCAGTCTGTGAACAAATGGGTCGTACTCCACCTTGGGCCAAAGGACTACTTTTAAGAGCCGATGGCTATGCGACACCTTTTTATAAAAAAGATTAAAAATATATGGCTCAAATCGGGCGTTCACCTCCATTGGATATTAGAGGTGGACGTCCTTTTTATATGTCCATCCGGAAAGGAGGAACCTGACGTGTCAATCAGCAAATACAACAGCGAAGGATATTCTGACCCTACTGCTTACAGCGCTCTTTCTTCTATCGAAAATGAGACCCGTGCACTGCGTGCTTTCAGACCAATCGTATATATCTGCTCTCCCTTTGCCGGAGACATCGAAAAGAACGTAGCTGCCGCCAGAGCCTACAGCCGCTTTGCAGTGGAACAAGGATATATCCCCATCGCACCGCACCTGCTGTTTCCACAGTTTTTGAATGATACCGACCAGAAGGAACGTGAACTCGGTCTTTTCTTCGGAAATGCCATCATGAGCAAGTGTTCTGAGGTCTGGGTCTTTGGAAGTCATATCTCTTCTGGCATGGAAGCAGAAATCAAACGAGCCAAGTGGAAGAATTACCGCCTGCGCTATTTCACTGAGAATCTTGAGGAGGTTTAACACATGTACGAAGTAAAAGAAAATTCAAGAATATTAAAAGACGGAACCGAAATCACGACCTATAGCAGAGACGTCGTCAGCTGCAACATTTTAGAGGTTGAAGCTGGTACCACTGGCTATTGTGGTGGTGACACCGGTCATGGTGGCCGCACCTATTTCCGTATTCAGGATGCAGCCTGCACGGACATGGAAATCCATAGCTATACTACTCGCTGCGGCAGTAACGGTTTTGAAGTCTGCCTCGGCGGTGACTGCGAGCTTGAGACCATGATTCGAGCTTTGAAATTTATCACCAAGGTTCTGGAAGAGGAATCCAAGGAGGTGTATGACTAATGTTCACCATTTATTCTGCGGACGTTACCGGCAATCCCGGTAACTGCTCCTATCCGCATAAGCATGTCATCTTAGATGAGGACAGTCTGAAAGCTGCCATCTGCCATGACTATGTCTGCGCCGAATATAAAAACAGCTACCGCAATGGCGATAACTTTATCGGCAGCGACTGCCTTCCTGTGGATTGCGATAACGACCACTCTGAGAATCCGGATGACTGGGTAACTCCCGACGATATCATGCAGGCCTTTCCGGGTGTCAGTTTTGCTATCCACTATAGCCGCTACAACAATCGTGAGAAAAACGGTAAGGCTGCAAGACCGAAGTTCCATGTTCTATTCCCAATCGAATATGTATCGGACGCCTCTCTTTACAGCGATATGAAGAAGCTGGTCAATTCTACCTTCCCGTATTTCGATACGCAGGCACTGGATGCTGCACGATTCTTCTTTGGAACGACCACTGCAGATGTTGCTCTCTATCCGGGCCGCATGAATCTGACTGAGTTCTTGGATGAGGACCTATTCGACGAAGATTTACCAGACGGTCAATATGACGGTGCTGCTATTCCTGAAGGAAGCCGCAATGCCACTATGTCCCGTTTTGCCGGTCGTGTCATCAAAAAATACGGAGACAGCGACAAGGCATATCAGGCATTCATTGAAGAATCAGCAAAATGCGTACCTCCGCTGGAGGCATCCGAGCTTGCTACCATCTGGCACAGTGCCCAGCGCTTTTATGCAAGACTCTCCAAGCAGGATGGCTACATTGCACCGGAAGTATATAACGACCCTTCCTGTTACAAACCGGGAGACTTCTCCGATGTTGGACAGGCTGAGGTGTTAGCAAAATACTTCTCTGGCGAGCTCCGCTACTCTCCGGCCACCCACTTTATCCGATACTCTGACCATTACTGGCAGGAATCCGAACCGGGTGCGCAGGCAGTGGCTCACGAACTTACCAGAAGACAGCTGAAGGAAGCTGGCAATGATATGCTCGAAGCTCTCGATAAGCTGAAGAACTCCGGTGCACAGTCTCTGCTTGATTCCATGACCAAGAACAAGGCAGAGCAGCTGATGAACGAGGAGCAGCTGGAAGCCTATCAGGAATTTCTGGCTGCAAAGGCATATCAGCAGTTTTCTGTAAAGCGCAGGGATTCCAAGAACATTACTTCTACACTGAAGGAGTCTCGCCCGATGCTGGAAATCTCACCTCGTGACCTTGATGCTGATTGCTTCGCTATGTGTACACCGGAAGCAACCTATGACCTGCGCAAAGGAATGGCTGGTGCCAGAGAACACCTGCCGGAAGATTTCATTACCAAAATCACATCAGTGTCACCAAACTACAAGGGCCAGCAGATTTGGCTGGACTGCCTTGACCTCATCTTTCAGGGTAATCAGGAACTCATCGATTACGTTCAGATGATTTGTGGTCTGGCTGCTATCGGCAAGGTCTATGTGGAGGCACTCATCATTGCCTACGGTGACGGACGCAATGGTAAGTCCACCTTCTGGAATGCTATCTCCAGAGTGCTCGGTCTTTACTCCGGTAACATTTCTGCAGATACGCTCACTGTTGGATGCCGCAGAAACATTAAACCGGAAATGGCTGAGGTCAAGGGTAAAAGACTCCTCATTGCTGCCGAGATGCAGGAAGGTGCTCGTCTGAACGATTCCACCGTCAAGCAGCTCTGCTCCACCGATGATGTCTTTGCAGAAAAGAAATACAAGGACCCGTTCTCCTTCAAGCCCTGCCACACGCTGGTGCTTTACACCAACCATCTGCCTCGTGTCTCTGCATCCGATGATGGCATCTGGAGACGACTCATCGTCATCCCGTTCAATGCCAAGATTACGGGTAGCAGCGACATCAAGAACTATAGCGAGTACCTTTATGACAACGCTGGTGGCAGCATTTTGGCGTGGGTCATCGAGGGTGCCAAAAAGGTCATCGAGTCTGATTACCAAATTCCTGTGCCGGACTTAGTGCAGAAAGCCATTGATGAATACCGCAGCCAGAACGACTGGTTCGGACATTTTCTGGATGAGAAGTGCGATGTAGATGAGTCCTTTAAGGAAAGCTCCTCGGCGCTCTATCAGGCATACCGCAACTACTCGCTGGATTGCAATGAGTATGTTCGCAGCA
>OLPD01000628.1_pt1 | contig 24269 bp, 26 predicted proteins | sample 1672111 | NCBI WGS metagenome assembly OLPD01 (sample SAMEA3136646, study PRJEB25190) | human gut metagenome
GAGGATTCTGTCTGGTAAGGTAAAAAATATCTGAAATTTTGATATTTTTTCGTTCAAAATATAGTGGAACATTATAACGCATATGAGACCTTCCTTTATTGTGATAATTCTATATTACTATAGTTGCTTTGAAAATACAATAGAAACAATTGAAACGCAATAGCAAACGCAGGTGAAATGTATTTTAATTAAGTCTCGCCATGATTTATAGAAGAAATATCAAATAAAGATGCACATTTAAGTGAAAAAGATTGCTGATTAAATATGTTTGTGATATTATCAAAGAATGAAAAAACTGTATAAGAGAAGAGGAGAAATACGAAGTGTCAAAATAAGAATTTCATTATAGTAAAGTATTATGATAGGCAATTCAAGAGTCAATATTCTTTATCATGTTGGTAAAGAGTTGTACTAAACAGGAGGGAAAGAAATGAAAACAAAACTAAAAAAGCTAGGGAGCGGATTACTCTGTATCGTATTGATAATGTCGCTTTTGTCGACAACAGCTTTCGCAGCAGATAATACTGTAACATCTCTATCCATAAAAGTTACAGGATATGAGTTGGGAAAAAACATTGATGACGTACAGATAACCGCTGAGAAACCCGGAATTGAGATTCAATCAGCAGGAGTTAAGCGTATTGATTCTAATGGAAATCTGTCGGACGCTGTCGGTACATTCGAGTCTGGTGTAAAGTATGGAGTCGAAATCTATTTAACAGGAAAGTCGGGATATGATGTTAGAGGGCTTGCGAAATCTAATGTGACCGTAAACGGAGAAAAGCCTGACAGCTTTGATTCAGGATCCACGATGCGTGTGTGGTATATTTTGAATGAGCTTAAGAGTCCATCGGTAAAATCATTATCGGAAAAATCATCGAAAGCAAACGTTATAGACTCTGATACAAATGCTCAAGACACGCAGGCTCCTTCTCAAAATGATGAGAGCAGCACGAAGGATGAGCCTGACATACAGCTTGCAAATAAGCCAAAGGCAGGGGCTGACACATATACATTTGATTCTGGTGTACTTACGATTCTTGCACCTGCGGGCTTAGATGACTGGAAAACCGATACAGCCTTTGGCAGTACGGATATTACAAAGCTGGTTGTGGGAAGTGCAGTATCCGAGGTAGCTGCAACGGAATTCCGTAACTGCGACAACATTGAGAGTATCATCTTTGAGGGGGATATAAAGCTTTCTTCCTGTATTGATCCGGAAAACACTTCAGAACGCTTATTACCATTTGAAAATATGAAGAGCCTTCATAACATTACATTCAAGGGAAACGCAGATATTTCAGATGCGTTTAAAAACTGTGCCGAATTAGAGAATGTTACATTTGAGAGCACAGGAAGAGTAGGTGGATACTCTTTAAAAGAGTGTCCGAAAATCTCTTCTCTTACATTTAATGACGCGATCACACTCACAGATGGGGCGCTTGCATCAGACTCATCAAACCCCAATAATGCACTTACAGAGCTTGTATTCCCTGCAGGTTCAAAGGTTGAGAATTCACTTTTTGCAAATTATAAGGCTTTGAAATCTGTGACATTTGAGGGTGATGTCGAGTTAGGACAGAGTGTATTCTGCAATTGTAATGCCTTAGAAACTGTGACCTTCAAGGGGAAAAGTACAATTGGTGGAAGCGCATTCAGTAACTGCCCTAGCATTAAAACACTGAGATTCGCGAAAAAAACCACTCTTACAGACGGTGCATTTTATACAGGATCCGACAATCTCAACCGCTCCCTTACGGAACTTGTATTCCCGGATGGTTCAAAAGTTGAAAACAATCTTTTCATGAACTATAAGGCTTTGAAATCCGTGACATTTGAGGGAGATGCGGATCTTAAGCAGAACGTATTCAGCCACTGCGATGCATTGGAAACCGTAACCTTCAATGGTGAAAGTGTAATTGGAGAAAATGCATTTAAAGACTGTCCTTCACTTGAAAATGTGGCTTTTAAAAAGAAGACAATGCTTTCGGAAGCAGCGTTCGGATGTACTGAAGAGAAACCAAACAGCGCACTGACCGAACTTGTGCTCCCAGGTGATTCTAGAATAAAAGATGGTGCATTTAGGAATTACAGCAAGCTTAATAAAGTGACGATAAAGAAGGGCGCAAAGCTCGGAACGAAGATATTGCGTGGATGTTCTGCACTTGAGACATTTATATTTGAAGCGGATACACCTCAGGATTTCGAAAGTCTTACATTTACAAATTTCGAACCGGAGAAGATTACAATTTATGTTCCTGATGTTGAAAAATATAAAGAGGCGTTGGAGAAGGATACAGGCAGCGATTTGAATGAGCACTACAATATTGAGTTCGTTAATCGTCTTAAAGAGCTACATATCCACAAACTGACTCTTGTACCGGCAAAGGATGCCACATGTACGGAAGAAGGCAACAAGACATACTATATCTGTGACGGTTGTGATAAGTGGTTTGAAGATGCAGAAGGCAAATCTGAGATTACAGATAAAACAAATGTTATCATACCGGCAGCCGGTCATACGCTTTCAGATTGGAAAGCTGATGATAACAGTCACTGGCATGAATGTGAATGTGGATACAAAACGGATGTTGCACAACACAGTTTTAAATGGGTGGTAGATAAAGAAGCTAACGCAACACAAAAAGGTGCCAAGCATAAGGAGTGTACAGTTTGTGGATATAAGCGTGCCTCAGTTGAAATCCCTGCTACAGGAACTGCTATTGCACCTACAACAACACCTACAACAACACCGAAAAAAGATTCAACAACTACATCAACAACTACATCTGCTGTGAAAGATCCGAAAACAGGAGACAACAGCAATATTTTCCTGTGGATTGTATTACTGTTGATCAGCGGAGGTACAGTGAGTTGTATTATTGTATATGACAAGAAGAGAAAATATAACATGAAGTAATTTAGATGAGAATTTATAAAACGACCGGAGAGCCTGTGGACTCTCCGGTCGTTTTATAAATTATTTTGTGTAAATCTTTCGGGTTGATGATAAAATCGTAGGTTTATAGAATACAAAAATATAAAGAAATAGATGTTGATTACTTCACATTCTTTTCCGGTACATTCAATAGCACGACCGCTGCGATCGTAAAGCAAAGCCCCAATACGGAGAGCAGACTTGGCGTCTCGGAGTAGAGCACTGCGCCGAAAATCATAGCGGCAGCAGGCTCACTGGATGCGAGGATGGAAGCTTTGCCGGTTTCCATATAGCGCATGGAAAGCGAGAAAAGCGCATACGGAAGGACAGAGGAGATCAGCGCATGTACAAACATGACACCGGTATAGGAGAAATAAGCCGGTGTGCATAAAGCACGGATAGTATGCATATTTGAAAATGGAAGCATAGACAGTCCGGAAAATAAAGTACCATAAAAAGTAATCGTCAGGAAATGATAGTTTTTCTGTGTCATGCGTTTGCTGACAAGGCTATATGAGGCATAGAAAAAGCAGGCGAGAAGACCGCAGACGATGCCGCGGACAGACCATGCAAGTCCGCCTTTTTCAAATACACCACTGACCAGGACGCAGCCGGTGAGCGCCAGAATGACGCAGCCGGTTTTGCGTCCTGTGATTTTTTCATGGAAAAACATTGCCGCCAGAAACAGTACAAAAACCGGACACATGGCAAGAAGAACTGCCGCAAGTGCCAGAGAACTGCTGGAAACCGAAATATTATAAAAAATGCTGAGTGCCGTCATTCCGATCATGCCGCTCGCAATAAAAAGCCAGAGATCCTTAAGGTTTACATGGAATAGAGAGCAGTTGTAGATGAGCATACAGATGCCTGTAATGAGAGCTGCGAGAAGCATACGGCAGCTGATGATCGTGAAATTATCAACTCCGACATTTTCCAGAGTTCGGACAAAAATTCCTGTAGCGCCCCAGCAGATGCCGGAGAGAAAGGGAAGAATCCCAGTATATTTTTTTGCTTTTAATAATGTTTGTGCTTTCATGTTAATTAATTTCCTTATCAATCTGTGTTGCAATTCGTATTTCATGGAATTATCATACCACAAAAGCATGACATTAGGGTCAAAAGTATTTTACAGAGAAGAAAGGGTGTGCTAAAATAGACCGGAAAATATCCGAAGAACAGAACCTTAAATTAAAGTGAAAGCAAAGAGCGAAAGAGAGTAAGAAGCGTAAGATGAAAGATTTAACAAAAGGAAAACCATCGGTACTTGTATTTACATTTGCAGTACCGATTTTTTTAGGAAATTTACTACAATTGACATACAGTCTTGCCGATACACGAATCGTCGGCTCCTTCCTTGGAGGAAATGCACTTGCAGCAGTCGGAGCAACGAGCACGTTAAGTGGACTGATTATCGGTTTCCTGCTTGGATTGTCAAATGGATTTGCCATTATCACGGCACAGAAATTCGGCGCCGGAGATATCGAACAGATGCGGAAATCATTTGCCCAGTCGTTAGTTCTTGGAACAGGAATTTCGGTATTCTTTACTGTGCTTGGACTTGCATTTCTGCGACAAATTCTGCAATTCTTAAATGTACCGGAAAAATTGCTGCCAATGGCAAGATCTTACATTATTATTATCATAGCCGGGCTGCTTGCAACCTTTTTATATGATGCCTGTGCGGCAGCGTTGCGTGCCATCGGGGACACTGTGACACCGCTCATTATTCTCGCAGTATCGGTTGCGTTAAATATCGCCGGAGATTTATTTTTCGTAGTTGTACTGCACAGTGGTGTGAGAGGTGCGGCAATCGCAACCGTTCTTGCACAGGGGCTGGCATTTGTCATCTGCTGGTTTTACATGATGCACAAATACGAGATTCTCCGCCTGTCAAAGGAAGACTTCCGTCATGTCAATCCGGCCATGCGAAAGGAAATGTTAAGCGCCGGTCTGTCTATGGGATTTATGAGTTCCCTTATTAATATCGGATCGCTGACCTTGCAGACGGCAATCAATCAGCTTGGAAAAGAAATTATTATTGCACACACAGCGGCAAGAAAATTGTCGGAAATGTTTATGATCATGTTCAGCGTATTTGGGCAGACGATGGCAACCTACTGCGGTCAGAATATGGGCGCAGGCAAGATGGACCGTGTAAAGCAGGGAATCAAAGTGGCACTTCTGTATACATTTCTCTGGTCGGCAATGTCTGCAGTCGCAAGTTATACGATCGGTGATTTCCTTGTCTATCTCGTAACAGGAACGCACAATAAAAATGTGCTTCTGAATGCGACTAACTATTTGAAATTCAATACCATTTTTTATTTCGTGACAACGATCATCTGTATTTTGCGAAATGCGATGCAGGGACTTGGCGATCATGTAACACCGCTTGTGTCCAGCTCTCTGGAAATGATCGGGAAAATTATCATTGCTTTTACACTGGTGCCGTGGCTTGGCTATACAGGAGTGATTCTCGCGGAGCCGCTGGTCTGGTTTATTATGGTAATTCCGCTGCTGATACAGATTTTTCGCATGCCTGCATTTAAAAAGACTGAAAAAATATAATAAAAGAAAAGAATAGTTTGAAAATAATTGACGAAGGGTTCTTCGATAAAGTATAATTTTTATATGGGGGTAGTAAGAAATGGAGGAATAATATGTGGAAAGGAAATAAGACCTGGTGGGAGCAGCTTGCAACCGGTATTCTGGTAATTGCGCTGGCTGTCACAGTTTCGCTGAGCGGATGGATCGGTGTTAAGGCAAGGGGTGTTTCAAGACCGAATCTGAATACGACCAGCCTCTATATGTATGCAGGACAGAATGAGAAACTTGCCGTGAATAATACGAGGGCAAGAGCCAAATGGTCCAGTAGCAACACGAAGGTTGCGCAGGTCAGCCCAAGAGGAATGGTGCGTGCGGTCAGAACCGGCAGATGTCTGATTTCCGCGAAAGTCAAGGGTAAGACATTAAAGTGTCGTGTGCAGGTTGTCACAAAGCAGAGATACTAAGATGCTCTTTCTAAGAAAAGTTGTGTGATTAGAAGGCTTTTCTTAATGTAGAGATAAAAAACAAATTGGGAGGAAGAAGGCATGAAAGAAAACAGAAGAAACGTATGGAAACGTCTGTCGGCAGGGTTACTGGTGATTGCAATGGCGGTGACGCTTGCATTTGGTGGCTGGAGTGGGGAAGCAAAAGCAGCCGTTAAACCAAAACTCAGCAAGACAAGTGCTGCAATGTATCCGGGACAGAGTACGAAACTGAAAGTGAAGAATACAAGTGCCAAAGTCAAATGGTCCAGCAGCAATAAGAAGATTGCGAAGGTCAGTTCAAAAGGAACAGTAAAAGCAGTAAAGCTTGGCAAATGTACAATTACTGCAAAAGTAAAAGGTAAGAAATTAAAATGTAAAGTGGCAGTTGTCACAAAGGAAAATTACCGTGCGAGAAAGCTGTATGAGCTGGTGCAGGAAAAGGGTGTAGATCAAGGCGAAGGAATGTATATACTTAGCATGAGTTCTAAAAAAGATAAAAAATATGTTGACCTTATTGCCTATTCTAAAAAGTGGGAAATGGGATTCAATTATATAGATACGCCAGAAAAATCAGATGAGATGATATTTGCATCAGTTGGGATGAATATTGTAAAGGACAAAGATTGGGATATTGAATTGATGAATTTGAATGGCAAGAAGAACCACACTATTTATATGTCAGGGAAAATTGCAAAAACTTATGATGGAACTCGGAATGGACTGAAATTGACTCAGTGCTTAGAAGGTCCATATATAGGTGGGGATGACGAGAATGATTTAGATTATTCGGGAAAGATGCGTGAAAAAGACTGGACAAAAGCAGTCAGCTATACAAAAACAGCATTCAAATACTACGATAAACTTTTAGGAAAATACGGCTATTCCATGAAGAAAATCGGATTTACAAAATACTAAAAAAAGTGAACAGAGAGAATAGATAAGGCAGGTCAATTTGACCTGCCTTGTTATTATTACAACCTCCGCTTCAACATCTCCGGATTCGTCGCATAAGTCAGCGCAGTATCCTTGGAAATCGTACCATCCTTATAAAGTTTCAAGAGGCTCGCATCCATGGAAATCAGTTCCGGTGTGGCGGAAGAATAGATCATACCATCGATCTGCGGGATTTTATTATCACGGATCATATTGCGGATGGCAGGTGTTACCGTCATAATTTCAAATGCCGGAACCTGGTGTCCGTCAATAGTAGGGACAAGCTGCTGTGATATGACAGCCTGCAGAACCATGGATAACTGGACTGCAATCTGTCGTTGCTGGTTCGGCGGGAATACATCGATGATACGGTCGATCGTATTGGCGGCACCGATCGTATGTAAAGTTGAGAAAATCAGGTGTCCGGTCTCGGCAGCCGTCATGGCAACCTGTATCGTCTCGAAATCACGCATTTCGCCAAGGAGAATGACATCCGGGCTCTGGCGCAGAGACGCACGCAACGCCGTTACATAGCTGACGGTATCGACAGAAATCTCGCGCTGGCTGACGATACTCTTATTGTGGCGGTGAAGAAATTCCAGTGGATCTTCCAGTGTGATAATGTGTTCATGGCGTGTCTGGTTGATGTGGTCAATCACGCAGGCAAGTGTTGTAGATTTACCGCTTCCGGCAGGACCGGTGACGAGTACCAGACCTTTGGAAAAGTCGGCAAAATCAATGATCTGCTGAGGGATTCCCTGCTCCTTTGCATCCGGCAGAGAGAACGAGATCACCCGGATGACGGCAGATAGAGAACCTCTCTGTTTGAAGGCACTGACACGGAAACGGGAAAGTCCCGGAATGGAAAATGAAAAATCATCATCTCCGGTAGCAAGAAGTGTCTGCATGTCGCGCTCATTTGCCATCTGGTAAATCTGTTTAATAATCTCGGCAGTATCATTCGGTTTCAGGCGTTCTTCATCCTCATGTACAATGATGCCATTTAACCGCATGGAAACCGGAAGCCCGGCAACGATAAAAACATCGGAAGCGTTGGAGCTTACCGTTTTTTCAAGTAATTGTGAAGCGAGTGTTATCATAAATAAAAGTCTCCTTTTTATTTTTTAAGTAAGTTCAAAGAATTGTCTCCGTTCCAGTCTGCAGTTGAAAGTGTCTGCCAGCCAGTGATGCGGTACAGATCAGGAGTTGCAGTTTTTGCAGAGGAGAAGCTGCGTTTGTCTGTCTGCTCAGACGGATGCAGAATCAGCAGGCGTGTCTGCAATGCCTGTTTATCATTGATCTTCGTCTGATAAGTCAATGTAAGGGAATCCGAAGTTCTCTTTAAAGTAATATCCGAATTGTTTTTATAATGCTGTTCGACATTTTTGTAATATCCGGCAATATCGGAAGTCTGAAGGTAACAGTTTTTAAGTACCTGATCGATTTTTGCAAGAGTCTCTTCCGCACGACCTGATGCTTTGTAATACTCCTGCGCATGAATGGCGGATTTCCGGGCGGTCTGATAATCCGAAGCGGCACTGGAAAGTGACAGCGCTGCAAAGGTGATCATACACAATACAATGAAGATCATCAGCAGAGTGACCGATCCGATATTTGTAATTGGAAAATTTTTCTGTTTTGAACCTGATGTATTCATAATCATCAATCCTTTGCGTAGCGCTTTAGTGTTAAATGTGTAATTTCAGAAGCTGCCCTGCCTGACTGTTTCTCAGAAGATTTACTGGAAGATATACTGGCAGTGCCTTCTGCGAGGCGCAGAGCTTTGATCTGAAAATGGCACATGGAATCTTCTTTATCTGTTGTCTGTAACTGAATCTGGTAGAATGCTTTTTCCGGCAGGCAGGCTTTCCAGTCTGTATCATAATAAATAACAGCGTTTCTGCCATCCATTTCACAGGCCGGAAATTCACTTTCAAGAGTTTCTGAAAATGTCTTTTCATCTTTTAACTCTGCCGCGTCTATTGTATTTAAAAGCCCAGCAACATCTTCCAGACGGGAAAGCGCCTGTTCCGTCTCGGTAGCCTGTGTACTCAGTGTATGTGCTTTGACGAAAGTGCGCAGGCATACAGCACCGGTCAGTGCAAAAAACAGTATGGCGATCATAATTTCCAGCAGGAAGATGCCGGAGCGCTTGTGATTCTGTTGTTTCATGAATGGCTCCTTTCTGCAAGCAGGCGGCTGACTTGTGTGCCATTTTTTTGGGTTATCATAATGCGGTACAGTCCGTTTTTCTTTCGTGTGACGGTCAGATCACGGGCTTCGATCACTTTCTTTCCAGCTTTAAGAGAAGCGTCAGCGTCATCTCGTACGACCAGTTCTTTCAGCCACCCGCCATCTGTATAGAGATATGTTGTATAGCCGGTAGTATCTGTATTTCCGTTATTATCAGCAGAAGTATCAGCCGGCATGTGGAAAGCAAGACATTCCCTGCCTTCACGTTTCTCGACAGATACAACGCCGTATGTGTCATTTGCGCGAAATTTTTCCGTAATATAGGAAAGTGGTGTGGTAGTCTGGTAATTTTTATCTGCCTGTTCCGTCTGTGCGGCGTAAATACGTGCAGACAGAAGCAGTACGATCAGTGCGGAAACCGCAAATACAAGTAAAAGTGTCAGCGGAAATATAAAGTCTATCATATGTTTTCTCGAACGTTCAAAACGCATTAGTTTCCGCCTCCTTTCCGGATGATCGTAACATCAGGCATAATATTGGCGCCCAATGGCTGGTAATCCACAAAATATTTGGAAGAGTCATAAGTCAGGCCATAATGTTTTTTCAAATATGTCAGACTCTCCGGATAAGTGCCTTCCTGCGCATAGCAGCGGGTGATATCGCGGGTTACGGCAGACTGCAGCGTTTCCATCTCGTTTTTCTCCATGTCTTTCTGGACGGATACGATTCCGTATGAGAAAAATCCAAAGACAGCAAGAAATAAAGCGATGGAAATCAGAACATTCCGCAAATATGAAGTTTGCCGGTTTTTAATAAAACGACGGGACATCTTTAGTCGTTCCTTTCTATCTTGATGTATCAATTACCGGGGAACAGATTTCTTATTCATGTTAAGAAACCAGGTATTATAATGTTGCCATGATGCTGATGAGTGGTAGCATGACAGACAGAAGAATGATGCCGACGATCACGGACAGAATGATGACAAGTGTCGGTTCGATCGCAGTGATCATTCTGGAGAGCCGGTTATCGATCTCTTCTTCGTACTGTCCGGCGATCTTGCTCATCACTTCTTCCAACGCACCGGTCTTAGAACCGATGGATGCCATTTTGGCATAAATTCCTGAGAAAATGTGATTGGAAAGAAGTGTTTCGCACAGATCTTCGCCATTTGTAACTGCTTCGGAGCAGGCTTCCAGACGGGTGCGGAAAGCTCCTTTCTTGATAAGTGGAATGGAGAGTTTCAGACATTCCGCAGGTGTCAGTCCGCTGCTTAAAGTCAGTGCCATACCACTTGCAAAACGACATGCGCCGATTTGATCCTGAAGAGAACGGCCGCCGTGAAGTTTTCCCATAAATCCAAGGAGCAGCTGGTGTCCGCGTTTTGTCCAGAACAGGTAAACAGCGCCGGCAGCAAGCAGTACAAGGACAATGCCGCAGACGACGATGTGTGCGTTTAAGAACTGACCAAATCGCAGGATACCCAGTGACAATCCGCTCATTTCTCTGCCGAGCTGGGCAAATCCCTGATTGAAGATCGGCATAACTCTTGTCACCAGTACAAGGATGACGAGGATCATCATAAAGATCATAAGTAAAGGATAGGTAACTGCATTGTGGATCGTCTGGTTTAGCGCAGCTTCTTTCTCATAATAGTCCGCAAGGGAAGTCATAACTTCATCCAGTTTTCCTGCCTGTTCCCCAATCTGTACCATCTGGATCATATAGTCCGGAAATGCGTGTGTATCTTCTAGTGCAAGGTGCAGGGAACCGGTATTCAGAAGCATGGTATTGATGCTTTCCAGTAATCTCTTCTCTTCTGGTTCGGTTGTATCTTCCAGCATGATAGAAATTCCCTCTATAGAAGAAATACCGGATCGCAGGATCATAGCAATCTGCGAACAGAATGCCGCGGTCTCGGCATTGGAGAGAGGCGTGTGTGTCTCGGTCATAATTACTCCTTTCCGGGTTACAGCAGTTTTGTATGCCTGGTATATCATAACCCGATCATTGTATTTAATAGTTGAATTTCACAACGTAATGATTTTTGTCATTTACATATTTTTTGACGGACTCTTTGTCGTTGCTGGCGGCAAGTGTTGGATCCATAAGTTGCCAGTCTTTTCCGTCAAATTTGATGATATCATCCACCCAGCCTTTGTCATCTACATAAGTGCTGATCCAGGCGTGGTAAGTTTCACCGGCATAACCGACTTCCAGTTTGGTCGGAATCCGCTGGGAACGCAGCATGGAAGTCATAAGAGCTGCATAATCGAAACAGATACCTTTGCCGGTTTTCAAAGTTTCATCTACATTTGGAATATATCCATAAGAAACGTTTTCAGCTTTGGCGTTATCGTAAGCGACATGTTTCACCACATAGTTATAAACATTCTGTATGACTTCCAGATCCGTCCATGTATTTTCCGCAAGTTTCTGCCCTTTTTTTACTGCATTTGATTTCGCAGTGAACCAGACATACTGGTTCGGGTAGAGGAAAGGAAGAAACCTATCCTTGATCTTTGCGGAAATGGTCTGCTCCAGAGCGACTGCATAAGAATCTCCGCTTACATTTTCCAGAATACTGAGTGAATAACTGCCATTTCCGGCATTGAGTGGAAATGCCGTATAACCGGCGTCCTTACTCAGAAGATAAGTATAATTTGCCTGATCCGGTCCGGCAATCTGTAATTTTACTTTGGATTTGCCACCGGTATATTTTACCATGATATATCCTTCGGAAATATGTGACGCATCGATGGATGCACTGTTATTTTTGTAAACTTTTTTGCCGGGGGCAGACGGAGATAATACTTTTGGCGTGGAATCACGCTTTGGCCCGGAATGATCGGCTTCATTTGAATGGGAAGACGAACAGCCGGATAATACAAAAAGAAGAATCCCGATAAGTAATATAACAGGCAAAGCATGTGATGTCTTTTTCATAGTCATATCGGGATTCTCCTTTTTAAAATGTACGTTATTTCTTAACCGGAGAGAGCAACAATTCCAGTTCATTACCGGCATTATCCGGAATCTTAATAGTTGTCGGTTGCTTCGGTATCATAAAAGAAATGGTACCGGTTTTCTTGTTGATACTCTTCGGGACAAGAGCGGAAATCGCATCGTAGTTGATACCGGAATATGTGTCGGATACGTCCAGATATACAACTCCGTGACGGGAGTAGGAGTCCAGAAGTTTCGGTTTCTCGGTATCCAGACTGGAAACTTTGTAACTACGTAAGGAAGTCTGTGCGTTCATGCCTTCTGCATGGATTGTCAGTGTTCCGTTAGAAGTAACTTCCGCAGTATAAGTATGCGTATCTTTCTTCGTTAAAGCGACCGGATGTCCATCCAGGTCAGCGGTAACTTCCCGGATCGGGAGCAGTGTCTTTACCCGGATATTGTAAACAGCGGACTGTGCAGAGTCTACTTTGGTACGTTCTGCAATAATCGTTGGCTTAATGAATAAAAGCGGCATTAAGATCAGAAGCAGTGTGCACAGATAGGCCAGCGTCCGTCCGAAACCAAAGGTCGTTTTCTTGTAATTGCCCCAGTCTTCCAGAACTTCGACCGGAATTGTGCTCGGTTCCATGTCGCATGCGTTAAAAACGTTGTTCAGAAGCTGGTTCGCAGTCTTCGAATCCAAAGCAGGAATGTCTGTATTGTCAAAAGAAGATGCGTGAAGGTCTAACTCAGAAGTATAATCTTTATTCAAAACAAATCCCTCCTTTTTCTTCGTGGAGCATGTTTTCCAGAAGTTTGCGCCCTTTGCGCAAACGCCGTTTGGCAGTACTCCGGCTGTAATCCATCGCAACGGCAATATCTTCGATGCTCATATTATTGTAATAGCGCATGATGATCGCCTGCGAATATTGTGGAGGCAGTGACTGGATCGCCTGCATCAGCCGTGCTTTTGCATCTTTTTTCAGAATATGCTTCTCCGGATTCGTCATGATATCCGAGAAAGATTCTGAAAAATCAGATGTCTGACCGGAGGATATATAATCCAGTTCCTGTTCCTGCCGTTTCCTTTTCTGCCAAGTGTCAAAACAGATCCGGAATGTGATCTGGTGCAACCAGGATACAAAGAGACGCGGATTCTTCAGTGTGTCCAGATTCTTTAATACTAAAATGTAAACTTCCTGCAGGATGTCCTGTGCAAGATAAGGATCTTTTACATATTGATAGGCAAAACGGTACTGCGACTGATAAGTAGCAGTATATAATTCTGCAAATGCATCGCTGTCTCCTTCCTGCGTTTTGCGTACCAGTTTTGCAATGTAATCATAATCAAGTTCCATGCGTCTAACTCCTTTGTACATTCGTTGATCTGGATATACGTTTGTTTGCAAGTGCGATCAGCCGGGTAATCTGATCCAGATGTTCATTACGATTCAGTGCGATACCGGTGTGATATTCAATGGCAATAGAATCCGGTGCCTGATTGTGCTGGGCAACCCGGTTTTCAATGCGCTGGATAAAAAGATCTATATTTTCCTCGGTACAGTCTTCAAAGATTGCAAGAAACTTATTACCACCGTTGCGACCGACAAAACATAAAGACGTTGCCGCAGTGGAAAGAATATTGGAAAAATCTTTCAACAGACGGTTGCCGGTAGCATGTGTGTAAAGGTTATTAATCTCTGAAAGATTGGAAAGATCGATCATAATACAGCCGATGTTCTCCGGAAGTTTCTCGTCGTAATATTTCTCAATGACTGTATCACAGCTGAAACGGTTTGGCATACCGGATATCGGATCGGAATAAGCGACACCGTATAAGTTATGATAGTTCAGTTTAATTGTTGAGATAAGGTTAAAATCGATCAGCAGGAAAATAAAGCTGACCAATAACAGTACCCATACGACAAAAAACAAAATCGTGGCAGGGCGGGATGAAAATACGAACTGTTTCACTTCTGGTTTCAGAAGGAGAAACAGACTTAAGATGGTAAGGATCGCCAGTATTGCAAGCTGGAGAACCTTGAATGACGTGTACTTTTTCATAATTGTGAATCCTCCGTTCAATTCAGGTCCATTGACGGGTGTTGCTTATGTCTATAGTTTCAGGCTGAAAATCCCCGTGTGTTACTTCTTGTCCGAGTTTTACGCTCATATATCTGCAGAACTAAGTTTATGTAATGATATATGAATGTATTTCTCTGATATCATTTGTATATTATATCACAAATAATAAGGGAATACCATATTTCGACAGTCACAGATTTGCACATGGATTGGGTGTTGAGATATAAGGGTAAAATCGTTATAATAAGGAAGGTAAAAGAAACAGGAAGAAGGTTTTACAAGATGGAGATAGAGAGTATTAAGCAAAAAGTGCTGGAAGATGTAGATCCGGTCATGAAGAAGAAAAAAGCAAAAGAACGCCGGAAACAACGACTGATTGTGATAATGCAGTTCCTGCTCGTTTTTGTTGTTATCATAGGTCTATTCCATTTTTTTATGGGGATATCGACAGTTGACGGAGAATCGATGTATCCGACACTGCATGACAAGAATGTAGTTATTTATGAGAGACATAACAGCGAATACAAAGCCGGAGACATCGTGGCGCTCGATATGCCGAACGGGGATGTATATGTGAAGAGAGTGATTGCTGTAGCAGGGGATACCGTTAATATTGACCGTGAAAAGATTTATGTCAACGGAGAAGAAGTTACGACACCGCAGGCAGTCGGTAAGACGGAAGCAAAGTCTGATAAGATCACCTACCCGCTGACGGTAGAAGATAAGCAGGTTTTTGTGCTCGGTGATAACCGAGAGGTTTCCAGGGATTCCAGAGAAATTGGCACTGTGAAGATAAAAAACATCAAGGGAAAGATCAGATGGTCTATAGGAATCTTTTAAAAAATATGCTATGCTGACGAATAGGATAAGTATCCGAACAGATAAGAGTACAATGAGAGAATGAGGATGAAAAAATGGGATATACAGAACTTACGGAACAATTTGAACGCCGTGAGAAGATGAGAGGCACCGCTTTGACAATATTAGGCGGTGTCTTTTGGGGGCTTGCAGGAGTTTTTGGAAAATATTCATTTGAACACAGAGGGATGACACCACAGTGGCTGGTAAATGTGCGCCTGATCATTGCGGGATTGATCCTTCTGTCCACAGTAGTTGCAAAACAGAAAAAAGATACTTTCCGCATATGGAAGAATCCAAGACATGTGATCCGGATGATGTTGTATGGTATGATCGGTATTGCGGCCTGCCAGATGACATATTATATGGCAGTAGATGATTCAAATGCAGGTATCGCAACAGTATTGCAGTATGTGGCACCGGTTATCATCATGCTGTACACATCGCTTGTCAACCGGAAATTGCCGGAAGTATCAGAGCGTATTGCACTGGTTCTTGCATTTGGCGGAGTCATACTGATCGCAACGCACGGAGATCTGACACAGCTTACAGTGTCCAAAACAACTCTGTTTCTTGGACTTGCATCTGCGCTTGCGACCGTATTTTATAATCTGCTTCCGGGTAATCTGATGAGCGAATACGGAACATTTGCGATCGTTGGCTGGGGTATGTTAATCAGCGGAATCGGACTGATTCCAATTGTAAGACCGTGGACAATCACGGCGCAGATTATATGGGACTGGCAGACATTTTTGTGTGTAATGGTCGTAATCATCATGGGAACCGTGCTTTCTTTCGGATGCTACATGGAAGGGCTGCGTCTGATCGGCGGAACAAGGGCGAGTCTATTTGCATCGGTAGAACCACTGACAGCAACACTTGCATCCGTATTATTTATGGGCGTTTCCTTTGAATTCATGGATCTTTTAGGATTTGCAGGAATCATCGGTGCAGTTATTATTCTTTCACTTCCGGGGAAGAAGAAAAATTAGCCAGCAGCTTTTTTATATGCGTGTATCGTTTCTCTGGTATCGGAATAGAGACCCCATTGGTAAGTGTAAAGGAGAACCGCTGGATACTGGCGACGTAAGTCAGGTTCACCAGATAACTTTCGTGACAGCGGATCAGTTCCGGTTCACAGCGTTTGCATAGAGCGGACAGACGCTCAACACATTCAAATGTCTGCGTCGAAGTGTGCAGCAGAGTATGAGAACCACAGGATTCTACATACAGAATCAGATCCGGTTTCAGATAAATCATGGAGCGGTCTTTTCCATGAAAAGTAACTTTTCTGCGCTTTATCTGCCCGGATAGACCCATGGATTTATAGGTTTCAGCATAATGAACAGGATAGATAGTATCCCGCGGATCATAGGCCATCGCATTGGAAATGTGGCAAAGCCGGATGCGTGGGATATTATTTTGCATAGCCCATAGCATAGAAATTCTTTGATGGACGCGATTTGAACTGCCATCTGGCCAGAAAGTATCCAACTGAAAAGTAAGAAGCACATCCAGAGTAGAAGGACTGCCTGTGTCGAGCGGATAGACAACGAGATTTGAAACAGTAAAACGCAGTTCATGTTTTTCTTTCTGAAATGCATCTATCAGATTATCTTTTCCGCGGATCATTTGATTATGCGCTGGTCCAAGCCACAGAATATCATCGTGGCAGTTTTCAAGGAATGACTGGATTTTGTTGTCATAATATTTTAATAAAATTGCAGCACTGCAAATGGTATATTTTTCAATATTCATAGAATTCCCTTCCCAAAATGCAGATTCCAGTTCATAAAAGGCAAGTGAAATTTTAAAGAAAACAAGTCGTTTTTTATATTTTATTGCAAGGGATGTAAAAATGCAATATTATTATACCAAGGAAACCAAAACAGGTAGCAATCTGCTGGTATTATATAAAGTGTCAGTAAAGGGATCTGCCCCGAAATAAGCATAAAAGCGGAAAATTAAAATTATATTTAAAAGAGAGTAAATTTAAAATAAGGTGAAAAATTAAGACAGAAAGAAGATGAAGTATTATGGAACATAAGTTATGGTTTATGGGAACATCCTATGTTCCGGGTGAAGCAAGAACTCTCATTGACAATCTGGAAGATTCTGCACACAGGGAAATGGCACGTGCGGAATTTTATTATTTTCGGGGAGAAAGTGAGAAGGCGGCAGAAATTTCCGAGAAGTATCTGCAGGACGAAGATCCTGTACTCAGAATGTTGGCATGTCTGATCTATATTTTTTCTGATTTTTCGTTAGGAAGAGTAGAGGCAGTAAAAGCAGGTGTACATGTTATGAAAGTGACGGCTGATGTGTTGCTTCGTTCAGAAGACCGCAAAGAGAGAGCATATGCGGCATTTGCCGGAAGTGTGGCAAGAGTGCTGCTTCATATCGAAGACTGGGAAGCACCTCTGATTTTTGAATATCTGACAGATCTTCCAAAAGGATTGCGGTTATGGGGATGTTACTTTATCGCATATGATGCTTATCAGAAAGGAGAGTATGAGCGTTCACGCGGAATCGTAGAGACAGGGCTTGCGTTCAGCCCGCAGTTATATCCGGTTTCATCTATATATCTTCACCTTGTGGCAGCAATGGACGCTGTCAGTATGAAGAAAATGAAAGAAGCAGGAGAGCATTTTCTGGTAGCATGGGGACTGGCAGAGCCGGATGGACTGTTGGAAGGAATCGGCGAACATCATGGACTTTTACAGGGGCTGGTGGAACAATATATAAAAGAAGCGTCGCCGGAAGAATTCGACCGGATATTCCGGATCATGGAGCGTTTCAGTTACGGATGGCAGAAATGGCATGGCCTTGGAAGCAAAGGAGAAGGAGCAAAAGCAACCGACTGGAAACTCAGTGTACTTACACAAGAAGAATTTGTAGTAGCTATGCTGGCAAACAGAGGCTGGATGAATGGGGAGATTGCCGAACATATGGGAATTGAACAGAATCAGCTTAACCGGACGCTAAAAGCGATTTACAAAAAGCTGGGAATTGCCAATCGGCGGCAATTGAAGAAATATATGCTGCAGTGACATTTTATAGTAGTTAATCCGTTTCAAAGGGTATTACACGAAATTCGTGTGGTGCCCTTTCTTTTTGAATGCTTAAATTACAGAAAGATTGTACTGCAACACATATGCTCATCTGTTATAATGAAATAAGTTTAAGAGGTGATGCGAATGATAACATTAAACGATTATTTATATTCCGGAAATACAGTCTTTAAGATTTTACACAAATATATCGTAGATCTTAGAAAAGAAGCAAAACGTACCGGCAATGAGATCGATCTGATCCACAGTAATTTCCTGATCCAGATTCGGGAAATGCTGGAACACAACGATTTCCTGACAGCACAGTCACAGAAGATCCGTGAATTTTACAAATATATGGCAAAGGAATATCCGTTTCTTGCATTTACATTCAAAGGCAGGATCAAATCACTGCTCCGTGCGGAAGAGAAATTCAATGGTTATATCGTGGAATGTGTCTATGAATGTTACGAGAAATACGGGCGCTATCCGACCATTTCCGAATTAAAAGAAAAATTAAACTGTTTTCGTGATTTTATTGCATATCGGATCGTAGTTTCTCTTCCGAAATGCAACGTGAAAAATGAAGCAGAATGGGAGAAGGAAGAGATCGAGTATCTGTATCAGATTGCCAATGTGTTGCCGGGATTTCTGGAAGCACAGGGATTTTCGGCAGAGTCGGCAAGAGGCGTGCTGGAGAGTAAGTCAGAGCAGCTTCATGATAATGTCCGCCCGTATTACAGAGATTATATTTCTAATCATATTGAGAGTGGATACCAGTCTCTTCATATCACATTTTACGATAACAGTTCACGAAGCTATATGGAAGTGCAGCTTCGGACGAAGACAATGGACGATATTGCAGAGATTGGTGCGGCAAATCATAAGGCTTACGAGAAGAAGCAGGAGCAGGAGCGTACAAGAAGGAAAGTTATTCCGGAGGGCGAGAACCTGTATTTTGATGAAGCATATGAGCGTGGAAAACGGCTTGTCAATCTGGAGTTAAAAGACCTGGATGTCAATATGTTCGCAGCAGTGAACAATAGTCTGATTAACGACGGCTGTGGTCTGTACAGGGGACGTCAGATCCTGCCGTACGAGCATTTATCCAGATATCAGAATGACCTGATTGACTAGTTATCAGCGTGCGGTGCATTTAGTGCGGCACATTTAATAAAAATAGTTTGACAACAGAGTGATGTTGTGCTAAATTATAAAAAACAATTTAACATACTAAACCAATGAAGCGGAGATCAAAGCATTCATGCGCGCACAGAGAGTCCGGGAAGGTGAGAGCCGGATCGAGAAGCAGTTTGCCAAATGGACCGCTGAGGGCGCAGGGAACAGCGATAAGCTCAGTATTCTGCGACGTAGGGCATACGTCAGTTGCCTGGAATATGCAGGTATTCCGTAAAGTGCACAGGTCATGCTGTAAATCAAGGTGGCACCGCGGGTGGTATAAGCCGGAGATATATATTTTTCCAATGCAGAACTCGTCCTTGACAGAAATTATATTAGTTTCTGTCAAGGACTTTTTTTATTTATTTCTACCAGAGGACCAAAACAGGCGAGCCCGCTGTGCTAGCACAAACGGAGGCGGCTGTTTTAGGGACTCGCCCCAATATGAGGATAAAAGCAGGCGTAAGCCTTGCGATATCCGAATGTGGGGCAGGATTGAGGGAGTGAGAAGCACGGAGCAATCCGTGTGGTAGAAATAAATATACTAGGACCAAAACAGGCAAGCCCGTTGTGCTAGCATAAACGGAGGCGGCTGTTTTAGGGACTCGACAATATGAAACTTTTTTACGGAGGTGTAACATGTATCCATCATTAGAAAAACTCAGACAACTTAAGACAGACAGCACTTACCGCAGATTCCCGGTGTGCCGGGAATTATATGCAGACCGTTATACACCGGTGGAGATGATGAGAATCCTGCGGAAAGCGAGCCGCCATTGTTATTTACTGGAAAGTGCGAGCCAGACGGAACAGTGGGGAAGATATTCCTTCTTAGGTTTCGATCCGACAGCAGAATATACATGCACGGACGGAAAGATGAAGATCCGCCGGCTGGACGCATCAGGCTGGGAGGAAGAAGAGACGAAAAAGGTGGAACATCCGGGAGAGGTCTTGAGAAAAGTGATCGAAGAAAACCGGACACCGGTACTGGAAGGATTTCCGACATTTACCGGAGGGCTGGTCGGATATTTTTCCTATGATTATATCAAATACAGCGAGCCGAAATTGCAGCTCGCCAAAGACCCGGAGCAGGATTTCCGTGACATGGATCTGATGCTCTTTGATCAGGTGATCGTATTTGACCATTACAGACAGAAAGTACTTCTGATCACAGGGGTGAAGGCAGACAATCTGGAAGCGTCCTATCAGAAGGCAGAAGAGAAATTAAAAGAAATGGCGAGACTCATACAAACCGGAAAGAAGATGGAATTTCCGCCACTTCATTTAGAATCCGAAATTGCTCCAAAATTTTCGGAAGAACGATATGCAGGAATGGTGGAAAAAGCAAAAGATTACATCCGGGAAGGGGATATTTTCCAGGTGGTACTTTCCAACCCGATGCGAGCAAAGGCAGCAGGAAGCCTTTTCGATACTTACCGGGTGCTCCGGGCAAGCAACCCGTCCCCATATATGTTTTATTTTTCCAGTGATGACATAGAAATCGCCGGAGCGTCACCGGAAACACTGGTAAAACTGGAAGATAAGAAATTATTTACCTTTCCGCTTGCCGGAACAAGACCGAGAGGAAAGGATCGGGAAACGGATGAAAAACTGGAGCGGGAGCTTCTGGCAGATGAAAAGGAACTGGCAGAACACAACATGTTAGTGGATCTTGGCAGAAACGATATGGGAAAAATCAGTGCGATCGGCACAGTTTCGGTGGATAAATATCTTGCGATTGAACGATTTTCCCATGTGATGCACATCGGATCGACCGTCACCGGAACATTACGGGAAGAGAAAGATGCAGTGGATGCCGTAGATGCGATCCTGCCGGCGGGAACTTTATCCGGGGCACCGAAGTTCCGTGCGTGTGAGATCATCGAAGAACTGGAAGGAAGTAAGAGAGGCATTTACGGAGGAGCGATTGGTTATCTTGATTTTGCCGGAAATCTGGATGTGTGTATCGCTATCCGGCTGGTCTATAAAAAAGACGGTAAGGTCTGTATTCGTTCCGGAGCAGGAATCGTTGCAGACAGCGTACCGAAAAAAGAATTTAAAGAGTGTTGCAACAAGGCTAGAGCAGTAGTACAGGCAATTAAAGAGGCACAGGAGGGATTGGAATGATCATACTGATAGACAATTACGACAGCTTTTCCTATAACTTATATCAACTGATCGGTTCGGTGGAGCCGGATATCCGGGTAATCCGCAACGATGACTGCACTGTGGAAGAAATCGAAGCAATGAACCCGGAGGCGATCATCCTCTCACCGGGACCGGGCAAACCGAAAGATGCCGGAATCTGTATTGAAGCAATCCGATATTTTAAAGGGAAGGTACCGATCTTCGGCGTATGCCTCGGACATCAGGCAATCTGTGAAGCATTTGGAGCAACTGTCGGGTATGCAAAAGAATTGATGCACGGCAAGAAAAAAGAGATTGAAAAGAACGGAAAAGGAAGGATATTTGCAGGAATGCCGGAGCATTTTCCGGCAGCAAGATACCATTCACTTGCAGTCGAAGAAGAGACACTTCCAAAAGAGCTTGTCGTGACAGCGAGATGTGAGGATGGCGAAGTGATGGCAGTAGAACATGAAAAATATGACATTTTCGGAGTACAGTTTCATCCGGAATCGGTAATGACACCGGAGGGCAGACAGATGATAGAAAATTTTATGGAGGTAGTGAAACATGATTAAAGAAGCAATTTTAAAACTGGCAAAAAAAGAAAATTTATCTTATGAAGAAGCGGAAAAAGTTATGGATGAAATCATGAGCGGGGAGGCAACACCGGTGCAGATGTCCGCTTATCTGACCGCATTATCGTTAAAAGGTGAGACGATTGAAGAGATTACGGCTTCTGCAGCAGGCATGCGTGCACATTGTATTAAATTATTACATGATCAGGAAGTGCTGGAAATCGTCGGAACCGGCGGTGACGGATCGAACTCCTTTAACATTTCTACAACCGCTTCTATGGTCATTGCAGCCGCAGGTGTTCCGGTAGCAAAACACGGAAACCGTGCTGCATCTTCCAAATCAGGAGCTGCGGACGTACTGGAAGCGCTGGGCGTAAAAATTACGTTGGAACCGGAGAAAAGTGCGGAAATACTGAAAAAAATCAACATCTGTTTCCTGTTTGCACAGAATTATCACATTGCAATGAAATATGTTGCGCCGATCCGTAAAGAGCTGGGAATCCGTACCGTATTTAACATTTTAGGACCTTTAAGCAACCCGGCCGGAGCCAATATGGAGCTGATGGGTGTGTACGAAGAAGCACTTGTAGAACCGCTGGCACGTGTAATGGAAAATCTTGGTGTGACGAAAGGTATGGTTATATACGGACAGGACAAGTTAGATGAGATTTCCATGAGCGCACCAACTTCTGTATGCGAGATCCGGGATGGTAAATTTACTTCTTACGAGTTGACGCCGGAACAGTTTGGCTATTCAAGATGTGAAAAGGATGCGTTAAAAGGCGGGACACCACAGGAAAATGCACAGATCACAAGAGACATTCTGGATGGAAAAGAGACCGGAGCAAAACGACAGGCGGTATGCTTAAATGCCGGCGCAGCACTTTATATTGCAGGAAAAGCAGAAACTATGGAAGCAGGTGTGCGTCTGGCAGAAGAAATGATTGACAGCGGAGCAGCAAAGGCAAAACTGGAGGAGTTCATCAAAGAGAGCAATGCATAATAAGGACAGTATAAAATGGAAGAAAAAAGTATTTTAAATGAAATTGCAGAGAAAACCAGGGCACGCATCGCAGAAGAGAAAAAGAAAGTGCCGATGGAAACATTAAAAGAAAAGATAGAAGAAAAAAAAGGAGAGAGCAGGGCGGAACATTCCGACATTTTATGAGAATCTGAAGGAAGCAGGAATGTCCTACATCTGCGAAGTGAAGAAAGCCTCGCCGTCAAAAGGGCTGATCTCCTCGGACTTTCCGTATCTTGCGATCGCAGAAGAATATGAAGCAGCCGGAGCGTCTGCAATCTCCTGCCTGACAGAGCCGTATTATTTCCAGGGTGCGGATGATTATCTTGAAAAAATTACCGGGAAAGTAAATATCCCGGTTTTGCGGAAAGATTTTACAATTGATCCATACATGATCTATCAGGCAAAAGCATTTGGCGCATCAGCGGTTCTTCTGATCTGTGCGATCTTAAATGATGAAGAATTAAAAAGTTATCGCATACTGGCGGAAGAGCTTGGAATGGACGCGCTGGTGGAAGCGCACGATGAAGGTGAAGTGAGACGTGCACTTACCTGTGGCGCAAAGATCATTGGTGTAAATAACCGTAATTTACATACATTTGAAGTGGATACCGGAAACAGCATCCGGTTAAGGAAAATGGCGCCGGAGGAAGTTGTATTTGTATCAGAAAGTGGCATTCGCACACCGGAAGATATCAAAGTGCTGGCAGATAATCAGGTAGATGCAGTGCTGATCGGTGAGACGCTTATGCGAAGTTCGGATAAAAAAGAGATGCTTGCGTATTTGAACCGGGATCTGGGGTGAGAAGATAAAGCAGAAGATAAGATATAAGATCTGTGGACTCAGAAGCAAAGAAGATATTGCTCTGGTAAATGAAGTAAAGCCCGATTTTGCCGGATTTATTGTGAATGTTCCGAAGAGTTTCCGCAGTATTGCGGCGGATAAATTAAAAGAACTTACGAAAGAACTGGATAAAGACATTCAAGTGGTTGGTGTATTTGTAAATGAACTGCCCGAAGTGATTGAAACATTACTTAAAGAAAATGTGATCGACATTGCACAGCTTCACGGGCAGGAAACACCGGAAGAGATTTGTTATCTTAAGGAGCGAACAGGAAAGAAGATTATCAAAGCATTTTCTATAAAGGAAAAAAAGGATGTAGAGACAGCCAAACAAAGCCCGGCAGATTACATCCTGCTAGATCAGGGAAGTGGTGGAACCGGACAGGCATTTGACTGGTCACTGGTGGGAGAAATAGAGAGACCGTGGTTTTTGGCAGGAGGCTTAAGCGCAGAAAATTTGGATGAGGCGATAGAAAAAATGACACCGT
>OLPD01000653.1_pt1 | contig 23465 bp, 19 predicted proteins | sample 1672111 | NCBI WGS metagenome assembly OLPD01 (sample SAMEA3136646, study PRJEB25190) | human gut metagenome
GTTTTTCCCGAATACCCAAGCAATCCGCACAATAAAATACTCTTTCAGTTCTGCTTTCACTGCCTGTTCACCCTGTAATTTCGTTTCACCGTATCGGTTCAGCGGCGAAAACTCCTCACAATCCGATTCCCACGGTCTGCTCCCCTGTCCACCAAACACATAGTCTGTACTGATATAAACCATTTTAGCATGAATTTTCTGGCAGGCGGATGCAAGATTTGCTGTGCCCTTTCCATTAACTTCCCTTACTTTTTCATAGTTTTCCGGCTCTTCTGCCGCATCCACCGCCGTCCACGCCGCACAGTGGATCACAATATCTGGTCTAAGCTTTTTCATTACTGCCTCGACTTCGTTTCTGTCTGTGATATCCATCTTCACATAACGACCTGCTGTTTTTCTCTTTTTGCTGCCGCTTCCCGTCACTTCATATCCCCGGTTTTCCAGTTCACGTACAACATCCTTTCCAAGCTGCCCGGCAGCACCCGTCACCAAAAACTTTAGCATTTTATTTTCATTTCCTTTTCTACGATCGGTCTCCACCACTCCTGATGATTCAGATACCAGTTGATTGTTTTCTTAATTCCTTCTGCAAAAGAAGTTTCCGGAAGCCAGCCAAGCTCTCTGTGGATTTTTGACGGATCGATTGCATATCTTCTGTCATGCCCTTTCCGATCCTCCACATAAGTAATCAGCTCTTCCGGCTTTCCAAGCTCCCTGCAGATCAGCTTCACAATATCAATATTCTTCATCTCGTTATGCCCGCCGACATTGTAAATTTCCCCTTCTTTTCCGTGACGCAGGATCAGATCGATCGCCCGGCAGTGATCCTTTACATAAAGCCAGTCACGGACATTTTTCCCATCACCATAGACCGGAAGCGGCCGGTCATGAAGCGCTTCGACGATCATCAGCGGAATCAGCTTTTCCGGCAGATGATATGGTCCATAGTTGTTGGAACAACGGCTGATTGTAACCGGAAGTCCATACGTTCTGTGATAGGACTGTACCAGAAGATCTGCCGCTGCCTTGGATGCACTGTACGGACTGCTCGTATGGATCGGTGTCTCTTCTGTAAAAAACAGATCCGGCCGTTCAAGCGGAAGATCCCCATACACCTCATCCGTAGAAACCTGATGATAACGCCAGATTCCATATTTCCGGCACGCATCCATCAACACTGCCGTTCCCTTTATATTGGTATCCAGAAAGACTTCCGGATTTTCAATCGACCGGTCCACATGACTTTCCGCTGCAAAGTTAACTACTATATCCGGGTGTTCTTCCTCAAACAGCCGGTATACAGTCACCCGATCCGTCACAGATGCTTTCACAAAACGGAACGCTGGATTTTTCATTGCTACTTCCAGGGTCGACATATGCCCTGCATAAGTCAGTGCATCCAGACAGATGATTTGATCCTCCGAATGCTTTTCCATCATATAATAAATAAAGTTGCTGCCAATAAATCCGGCGCCGCCGGTAACAATGATTTTCATAAACTCTCTCCCCTGTCTAAAACAGATTCTCTCTGAACTTTCCTTCTGCTACGTCATGCAAATATTGTCCATACTGATTCTGTCTGTATTTTTCACAGACTTCCAGTAGTGCGTTTCTGGAAATCCAGCCATTCAGATAGGCAATTTCTTCCAGACATCCAATTTTCCGGTGCTGATGAGTCTCTACCGTCTTCACAAAATTGGTCGCATCTGTCAGACTCTCATGGGTGCCCGCATCCAGCCAGGTAAAGCCCTGACCCAGAAGCTCTACCCGAAGTCTTCCCTGTTCCAGATAGATCCGGTTAAGATCCGTGATCTCCAGCTCCCCGCGTCTGCTTGGTTTTAACTGTCCTGCATAATCGCTCACCCGGTTATCATAAAAATACAGACCTGTCACACAGTAATTACTTTTCGGATGTTCGGGTTTTTCCTCAATGGAAACCGCCTTGCCCTTTTCATCAAATTCCACGATACCAAACCGTTCCGGATCATCCACATAATATCCAAATATGGTTGCACCGTCTCCTCTCTCCGCTGCTTTTACCGCTTCTAAAAGACGTTTCTTAAGCCCATGCCCGGCAAACAGATTATCCCCCAGGATCATTGCCGCCGCATCATTGCCAATAAATTCTTTTCCTATTATAAACGCCTGCGCAAGACCTTCCGGTCTTTCCTGCACCGCATAGGTTAATTCGATGCCGAACTGATGCCCGTCCCCGAAAAGTTCTTCAAATCTCGGTGTATCCTGTGGTGTACTGATGATCAGGATCTCTCGAATTCCTGCACTCATAAGAACTGACAACGGATAGTAGATCATCGGCTTGTCATACACAGGTAAAAGCTGCTTGGATGTCACCATCGTAAGTGGATAGAGCCGGGTTCCTGATCCGCCTGCCAAAATAATTCCTTTCATTTTCATATCCCCGTTTTTCATTTTTATCTTTTTATTCTACCACGAAACAGCAGTTAGTTTAATAAAATCTCTCAATTATACCTATAGATTTTATCTATTTCATTTTTATATATAGATTAAAACAATTATGAAATTTTTGTGAAAACTGTTACAATGTAATCGTAACCTAATTTTGAGAGTAAGGAGGAAAAATGAAAAGAAAATTATTACCAGTATTTCTGTCTTTCGCATTACTTGCGAACGGCTCTCTGACAGCTTTTGCAACTGATTCAAGTATTGATACCGTTACAGAAAGCGATGCACAGACTACTGTTTCTGAAGATCAAGGGAATCCAGAAGAAACTACTCAGGAAGAAGTTTCTGAAGACGAAGCAGTTCCATCTGATGAATCTGATGCTATCACAGATTTCGAAACTGCATATAAAGCATATACTTTTGGTGCAAATGTAAGCGGCCCAGATGCTATTTCAGCCGATAAAAATACCGTTGCTGTTTTAGACGTTCGTTCTTCTGTAAACTATAATTTTTCTCACTTAGAGGGTTCTTTCTCAACACCTGTATTTAATGAGGATGGCAGTATCATCCAAACTTCTGAAGATGCTACTGCAAAAGCTTTCACAGTAACTGTAACTAATAACGCAAATTTCCAGAACAAAGAGCTTTACCTTCTTTGCAACAGTGGTGCAAGAGGGGCTCGTGCTGCTGCTGTTTTATTACAACGTGCTGGATATGATACCAGTCGTATTCATACCATTACAGGCGGAGCAACAGGTCTTGAAGTTCGTTACGCATTCCTTGGAACAAACAACGCTGTAACCGGTGCTGAAGCTGTAGCTGCTGTTGATTCAAATGACGTGGTTATCGTAGATGTACGTACAAAAGAGAACTTTGCAAACGGTCATTTGAAAAACTCTCTTTCTCTTCCTGTTTTCTATCTGAATGAAGAAGGAAAACAGGTTGTAGCAGAAACCAACCAAGATCCATATGCAATAACCTTTGCTAAATATGTGCAGGATAACCCTTCTACCTTCTCAGGCAAAAAAGTATACGTCCTCTGTAACAGCGGCCAAAGAGGTGCAAAAGCCGCCACTGCATTACTTGCAGACAACGGTGTTGACAAGAACACAATCTACACCATTACCGGTGGTGCAGGCGATGAAACAGTAAAAGGTGCTTTTGTAACTGTAGACGGCTACAAATTCGTAAGCGGAACTGATGCTATTGCCGCTGCAAAAGACGGAAGTGCATACATTATTGACGTACGTTCTTCAAAAGCACAGACAAAGACAGGTACTTTGAAGGGATCTATTTCTCAGTCTCTGTTTGATGATAACAACAAACTTGACACTGCCGAAGCGGAAGCGCTTGAAAAAGCTTTCATGGAAGAAATTCCTTCAAAAATAACAGAAGACAAACCAATCTACATTATCTGCAACAGTGGTGCAAGAGGTGCGCAGAAAGCAACTCTGCTTCTTGGCAAACTTGGCTATAACACAAGCACCAAAGAAGATGGTAAAGTATACACCATTGAAAATGGTGCAAAAGGCCTGGAACTTCTGTACGCAATGTCTGGAACAGACGGAAATGCCGTAGACGGAAAAACAGCTGTTGCTGCTGTCGGAAAAGACGACGTAGTAATCCTTGACGTCCGTGCGACAGGTAACTATGGAAGTGGACACTTAAAAGGCTCTATCTCAACACCTGTATTCAATGCAAACGGAGTTGCCAAAACTACAGATGACCAGCTTTCCAAAGATTTCACAAAATATGTAACAGACAACAAAGCCACTCTTGAGAAAAAAGAACTCTATCTTCTCTGCAACAGTGGTGCAAGTGGTGCAAGAGCAGCTACTGCTTTATTAAAATCTGCCGGATATGATCTTGCAAAAGTGCATACTATCACTGGTGGTGCAAAAGATGCTGATGTAAAAGCTGCTGCAATCTATGTTTCTGACACTCATGTAATCAATAAAATGGCAGATACAAAGAACTACCTGATTCTTGATGTACGTTCTACAGCTTCTTACACAAAAGGACACTTAAAGGGATCCCTTTCCCTTCCACTTTTTGACAAAGATAACAAACTTCCGGATGATCTCGCAAAAGCATTTACAGAATATGTAACTGCTCACAAAGCAGATTTTGAAGGAAAAACAATTTACGTTCTTTGCAACAGTGGAGCAAGAGGTGCTGCAAAAGCAACTCAGCTTCTCAAAGAAGCCGGAATCACCAACGTATTCACCATCGAAAACGGTGCAAAAAGTGAAGTGATCCAGAAGCATTTTGTAACAGATCCTGTCGCTGATCCTGATACAAAGAAAGACAACAATGGCAAAGATAACAATAAAAACCAGAATAACGGTAAAACCACTACTGCTGCTACAACAAAGACAGGAGATACCGCTCCTATCACTGCTCTCGCAGTTGCAATGCTCGCTGCTCTTGGCGCAATCATTGCATTCGGTAAGAAAAAAATTGTAAAATAATAATTATTCCCAAAAAGGTTACAAAAGCGGGACGCTGACTAAATTGCCAACGTCCCGCTTTTTCAAATCCATTCATATTCATACGATGTTCAGATCTCGTTGATCTGCTTCTCTTTATTTCTCCAGATCTCCTTCCACACACCATCTGTAGAAAGATTCGTCATAGTTCTCTGAATTTTCAAAGCCACACATTTCCATTACAAGCTGCATATAAGCCGAACGGATTCCTCCGGTACAGTAAGTAATAATATGATCCTCTTTTGAAAGTCCTGCATCTTCAAACATCTTGGTCAGATCTTCATTACTCTTTAATGTACTGTCACTGTTAAATAAATCCGTATAACGAATCTGGATTGCCCCTGGAAGATGTCCCCCATTTGCCTCCCCATACATTGTCTTTCCATTGTATTCTTTATCTGTACGGGTATCCACAATTTTACAGTCGTCATAAATCTCTTTCAGCTCATCCGTATTGATCACATGTGTTTCATCAATCGAATCAATTTCTACCGATACCGGTTTCGGCTCTGCTGCTCCTTTGACAGTCTCAACTCCTGCTGCTTTCAGTGCTTTGATCCCGCCATCTACGATTTTCACATCCTCATAGCCTGCCGCAATCAGCTCCCATGCAATCCTGCCATCTTCTCCCCAGCCTTTCTCCGCATTTGAAAAAAGCACGATTTCCTTATCTTTTGCCAGCCCAAGCTCTCCTAATCTTTCGCTCAGGCGCTTTGTATCAAGGATACATCCCCAGTTTGCATCTCCCGCTTCCCCGTCTTCACAGGTTGCCAGATACTGCCATGTCGTTGCCACTGCACCTTTTACAGTACCTTTTTTCGCCTCATCTTCACCTCTTGCATCCACTACGATGATATCGTCCAGATTTTCTTTCACATAATCGGCGGTTACTACATACTTTCCTTCAAATGGTTCACTGCTGTCTGATGCCGAATTCTTTGCACCACATCCTGAAAGTGATGAAATCGCAAGAATTCCTGCAAGAAATAATGCTGTTCTTTTCATAATCTTTTCTCCTCGTCTAATCTTCTTTCTTCTAACTATAACATATCTACAATCTATTCACTAATTGATTGTCCTTATCCCGGATTAAGTATATTTATCTTTTCTATAAATCACTTTTTCAGCAGACGCATGATTTTTCTCATCGGTTCTGTTATTTTCCAGCTGGTTGAATTTGCATATGTCTGGATCATTTCATCCTGCTCCCTGATCTTATCCTCATATTTCTTAAGCTGCCCTGTTTTCTGTTCCATCCGTCTGCCAAGTTCATCCAGCTGTTTTTCATAATGCGCGGTCTGCCTTCGCTGTCCTTCTATATATTCCTGCTGCTGTTCAATCGCTGCATTTTGTTTTTCAAGCTGTTCTTTCTGCTGCCCGATATACTCATCTTTCTGTCTGATAATATCTTTATAATACGCCAGTTGCTGGCTTCCTTCTTCAATTTCACTTATAAGCCATGGCGTCTTATACATATGCTCTCCAGTCCACTGATACAAATCAAAAATATCCATATGAAAATGCGCTCTTAAAGTTTCCATTGCATTCTCTTCTCTCATAGCCCTCTCCAGCATTTCCATCCCTGCCGCTTTCAGTCCTGGCTCTTTAGTTGTACATTTCATCAGCCAGAATGCCTTTTCAAATTCCAGTTGTAAATGTGATGTAGAATCCGGATTCTGAAAATCTCCCCTGAAAAACTGGAAAAAATTTTTTTCAGACATCTTTTCAATGTAGTTTTTTCGGATCATAACAGATTCATTAAATGAACGCACCGAATTTTCTCTTGTCGACATGCTGATCTGTTTTTTCCCTTTTATATCCCACTGAAACCGAATCAGCCGTTCCTCCAAAATCGTGATCTCTGACTCACTTACAAGCCGAAGCCACAGGTCATAATCCGCCAGCTGACGATACAAAAGATTGAAATATCCAATCTTGTCCAAAACGGATTTTCTGACCAGCGCCGAAGGATGACAAAGAAAATTCCCAGATTGCAGAAGCGTATGCAGATATTCGTTCTGTGTCGTACACTTTCTGTCAAAAAGTGCTGCCATATCTCTGCATTCTTCCGATATCTCATTGCCGCTCTCATCTACCAGATACACTCTTGTAAAACATGCACCAAGCATTCGGTTCTGTTCCATAACTGACACCTGTTTTTCCAGTTTATCCGGCAACCATGCATCATCGCTGTTCATAAATGCCACATAGTCTCCTTGGCAGTGATCAAGCCCCTGATTTGCCGCATAACAGTAAAACGAATTCTGATCCAGTTTAAAATATCTGATCCGTGGATCCTGATAGCTTTTAATCAGTTCTTCTGTTCCGTCGGTCGATCCGTCATCTACGATGACAAATTCAAAATCCGGATACGTCTGACAAAGTACGCTGTCAATCGCCTGTTGCAGGCAAAATCTCCGGTTATAAGTACACATCAAAACGCTAACCATTATTCTACATCTCCAACAACAGCCCATCTCCAGAATGACTGATCATAATTGTATGTATGTTCAAATCCACACATTTCCATTACCAGCTGTGTATATGCCGAGCGGATTCCTCCTGTACAATAAGTGACGATCTCATCATCTTTAGACAGTCCGGCATCCTCAAACATTTTTGTCAGTTCTTCATTGGATTTCAGATATCCTGCATCATTGAACAGATCTGTGTACCGGATATGAATTGCTCCCGGAAGATGTCCTCCCTTTGCTTCATCATACAGAATTGCTCCTTCATATTCTTCATCAGTACGCACATCCACAATTTTGTACTCGTCATAATTCTTCTGTAATTCTTCGGTTGTCATCACATGGGAATAATCAATTTCATCGATTTTTACTTCTGCCGGTTCCGGTTTGGATGCGAGGAACTGTGTCTTGATTCCACTGTCTTTCAACGCCTTCCATCCGCCATCTACCATCTTCACATCTTCATATCCGGCTGCCCGGAGTTCCCAGAGAAGTCTCGCATCATCTCCCCATCCATCTAGGGTCTCACCGATCAGAATAATTTCTTTATCCTTTGTAATTCCAAGATTGCCAAGAGTCTCTTCCAGCTGTTCCGGCTTCTGGATGCACCCCCATTTCTCATCTCCCTGCTTTCCTTCTGTAATACTCCAGTCCTGCCATACTGTAGCAATTGCACCTTTTACAGTTCCAAGGATTGCCTTTTTTTCTCCCCTTCCATCTACAAACAGCGTATTTTCATCTCCAACCTTGCTGATTGCATACTCCGGCTCAACAATCCACTCTCCTACAAAATGATTTTCATCAGATTTCTCTGCCCTACTTTCTGTCTTCTGTTTCTGTCCACATCCTGTCAGACCAATTGTTGCAACAAGCAATACACTGCATAACCACTTTGTTCTTTTTCTCATTTCCTTTTTCCTCCTCTAATCATCACCGTAATAGTAATCTTCCTCATAGTAATCCGGTGGTGCTTCTGTATCCGGCTGCTGCGGTTCTGTCACTGCCTGCGAACCCGAACCACTGTCTCCCGATGAACTGCCGGAATCCGTTCCTGCATTTCCATCTTCCGTTACTTTTATATTTGTTTCTGTATGATTTGTTTCCTCAGATGTCTTATCTTCCGATTTTTCATCCTCTTTTTCAGTTTCGTCTGCTTCCTCATATTTTCCACTGGAAAGCGCATCGTTTATTTCATCATCAATTCCTTTTACCGTCCCGGATACCTGATAATCTGTATCTCCAAACAGGAACTGATGTACCTCGGCAACATTGGATGCCAGTGTATCTGCAATTTCTGTACTTCCCACTCCAGAAAGCATTTTGGAATATCTTACATTTGGAAATCCAAGTGTTTCACCTACTCTATATTTTTGAAAATCTTTCGCATAATTCAGAATTTCAGTAAAAGAAAAATTGGTTGCAATCTGTGGAAAAACACTGTCAGCAATCTTATTGATCGTCGTCAGGTCCATCTGCTGCAGCTTCTGCATGATATTCAGAAGGACGATTCTCTGACGCACTGTACGCTGCGCGTCTCCACCATCTGTATAACGGATTCTCGCATAAGAAACCGCCTGTACTCCATTCAGATGATAGCTACCTCCGACTTCCGGCTCAATCTTCTTATAACTTTTTCCGGTTACTTCAGAAGTCTCCACACAATAATTATTCATGTGGACTACTTCTGCATCAGTCAGCTCCAGATCCATTCCTCCCACCGCATCAATTACATCGACTAAGGCATTAAAGTTCACAGATACATACTTCTCAATGTTCATATCCATGTTCTCATTCAAAAGAGCAACACCCCCATCCGGTCCGAAATAAGAATAGGCTGCATTCGCCTTATTATAACTTCCATCTTTCAGCCGCATAAAAGTATCACGGTACACCGATACCATTTTCACTTCATAAGTTTCCTGATTCAAACTTACGATCATGATCGTATCACTTCGATTTCCTTTATCTAGTGACCCATCCCTAGAATCCAGCCCGAATACTGCCACATTCAGATATCCGCTTTTATGCTCCACCTCTTCTGTAATAGACTCTTTCAACGTTTCTTTTTTTACTTCAATCTTCTGAATTTTGTTCACTTTACTGGCAGCATATCCGAATACGGCACCTGCCGCCCCCAGAACAAGTGTCAACACTACGCAAATAATCACTATTATCTTTTTCTTCCATGACCATCCTGCAATTTTTTTAAGCATCCTCATCATTCCTTCCTCTCCAGTAATTATGATTCATTGTCATTTTCATGATGAAACTTTCCGGTAATTGTCGGTAATGTTTTCCCATCTGGTAGCCCAGATATTTGCACCCGCTTTCCACAAACAGCTGTATAATCTGCAAATATTTTCTTTCTTTTAAAAGCTTTTTCACAAGTGTGCAAATCAGGTGTATGCCTTCTTTCTCTGACTTTACTCTTTCAAATATTTCTGGATGACATGCCTGCGATACACCCTGGTCAAAATTTCTCCTTATCAGCTCTCTGTAAGTATACTCATGAGAATGTATCACCCGTACATCTGCTTTATAAATAATCTTCCATCCACTTCGAACTGCTCCTGCCGCAAAGATCAGATCTTCATTGAAGATGACCGGATGTGGAAATCCTCCCAGTTCCAGATAGACTCCTCTCCGATAGGCAGCACACACATTGGAGCAAAAATAAGTTTTTATTCCCAGTTTTGGCAAATCCTTCTGAGATTTAATCTGGCTTTTTGGGGGATAATTGAATACTCTCGTATATTTTTCCAACAGACCACAGTTCTGATCCGGTATCTGCCTGGCATAAGCTGCCACAGCATCCGAATGCTCCTTTAACGTTTCTGAAAGCTTTTCCAAAAGAAACGAATCTACCGGAACTGCATCCTGGGTCATCATGACCACAATATCTGCATCCGACATCCGAATCCCCAGATCTCTGGTTCTTCCATGATCAAATTCTTTTTCCGGAATCGGAATCTCTGTAACGGAAACCCTGTCTTTACAGGCCGAAACATCCAGCTTTATCCCATCTCTGGTATGCAGCAGAATAATTCGTTCCGGAAGATATGTCTGTCTGCTAAGTCCATATAATACTTTATTTAGTTTTTCTGTCGGTCTGTAGACCGGTATGATCACATCTATTTTCATCTTCCGTTAAAAAACCCTTTAAAAAATGTCAGAACCAATATTTTCAGATCAAGTCCCATTGTCCAGTTTTCAATATAGTAAAGATCATATTCGATCCGCTTCTCAATGGAAGTGTCTCCACGATATCCATTAATCTGCGCCCAACCAGTCATTCCCGGACGCACCTGATGTTTTACCATATAACGTGGAATTTCATCCCGGAACTTTTGCACAAACTGTGGCCTTTCCGGTCTTGGTCCTACCAGACTCATCTCTCCTTTCAGCACATTAAAAAGCTGCGGCAGTTCATCAATACTCGTCCTGCGGATCAGCTTTCCAACCGGTGTAATCCTCGGATCATTCCTGGTAGACCATTCTGTTTTTTCCTCTTCTTCATCCTGCATGATCATAGACCGAAATTTGTACATATAAAATACCTGGTTATGCAGTCCAACTCTTTCCTGCCGGTAGATCACACTTCCTTCCTCTGTAAAGGCAACCACCAGCGCAGTAAGCAGCATGACCGGTAAAAAAAGGATGATTGCAACCGTTGTCCCAATCAGATCAACTGCCCTCTTTGCCACTCGGTTTCGCATGATATTCAATGGAACTCTGCGGACATGGATCACCGGAATTCCCTGCATATCCTCGATATAAGGCCTGGTAGAAATCACATTTCCAAAATCAGGAATCATTTTCGTGTGCACCCCTGCCTTCTCACAAACATTCACAATCCTCTCCAGTTTCCCATAATCCTCTGCACGAAGCGCAATCACAACCTCATCCAGTTCATTCTCCTCCAGTATTCTTTCCAGTTTCTCTTCATCTTTCAGATGGGCAAACACATGATATCCCCACTTTGGATTCTGTCTCAGTCTGTCCATATACTGTTCTGCTGCCTGACTCTCTCCGACCATCAGAATATGTTTCTGATTCATCCCCTGCTTTCGTATTTTCCACAGCACTGTACGGATCAGATATCTTGAAATAAATTCCTGGAAGATATTTACAAGGAAGAAAATGCACAGCATCTGTCTTGAAAAATGCTCCTGCTTTATAAAATAAAGTACCAGGATAAAAGCCATAAGACCAATCCCATTTGCACGAATGATATCCCACAATTCCTGCCTGTAACTTTTTATCCTTCTTGGCATATAAAGTTGAAAACTGCTATACAAAAGCAAATATCCGGGAATTATAAAAAACAGAGCTGAAAAATATGGACCGGCAGGACTCCTGCGTCCTGCGCAAAAATCCCACTCCTGAATCTCAGATACCACGAGAAAAAATATGCGACAGCAATAATTCCTGCATCTACACATACCTGTGCTTTATTTAGCATCCGTTGATTGTTCTTTATCAAAATACCACCATCTTTTCTCTATCCATTCTCTTTTTCGCGCAAAGAATAATCACACTTCACCAACGTAAGATTGGGATTGTACATCGGATCTCCTTTTTCCATGATTTCAGACCAGGTCCGGCGTACATAATCAATCTCACACTGATATCTTCTGATCTTTTCCTCATTATCTTCTGCCCCTCTCGATCTGGATTCATAATGATACAGTTTCACATAAGGATCATACACTACAAGATATCCACATCTGCGTACCTTCAGACAAAAATCAACATCATTGAACGCCACTGCAAGTTGCTCCTCAAATCCACCCACTTCTTCATATACAGAACGCTTTACCATCATACATGCTGCGGTCACCGCTGACAAATCCTGCTGAGTACTTGCTTTGTGCATATACCCGGAATAACCTTTTGGAAGTCCCCGGAACATATTACCAGCAATTCCCCGAATCCCAACAATGACTCCAGCATGCTGCACCTGACCATTTGGATAATAAAGCTTTGCTCCGACAATCCCGACTTCTTTTCTCTGGCAGTTCGCAAGCATTTCTCCTAGCCAGTCCTTTCCAATCACTTCTGTATCATTATTCAGAAGTACCAGATATTCTCCATCAGTCTCGCTTACTGCGTAGTTGTTGATCGCCGAATAATTAAATGATCCCTCCCACTTCAGAATCCGGATCCGGTCTGACTCTATTGTTTTATAATAAGCAAATGTTTCCGCTTTTTCGCTGTTATTTTCGATAATTATGATCTCGTAATTCTTATAATCCGATCTGGAAATCGATTGTAGACATTTCTCCAAATCTTTTATATGATCTTTATTGGGAATCAGAATGGAAATCTTTGGATTCCCCTGCATCTTATACCGGACACGATAAAACCCTCTATCCAGTTCCGGTAAAACTTCTGCATGTTCACCACATCTTAGCAGATGTGCTTCTATGGCACGCTGTCCAGCCTCAAATGCATAAGTTTTACTGATTGGATTGTCCGCAGTAGAAACCTGATGTACCCTCCAATGATAAAGAATCCTCGGCACATGCGCCATTATCGTTTTTTCCACACAGCGGAAAACGAGATCGTAATCCTGTGCTCCGTCAAAATCACTTCTTAATCCACCTATTTCTTCAATTAGACTTTTTCTTATCACGCAAAAATGACAAATATAGTTATTGGCTCGCAACAGATCCAGATTAAAATCTGGTTTAAAATGCGGCTGAAAATGTTTTTTCAGATCTGCCGTCACTTTATCTTCATCTGAATAAAGAAGTCCGACCTCCGGATACTCATTCAACTTCTTTACCATCTCGTACAATGCATCCGGCGCAAGCAGATCATCTTGATCCAAAAAACCGATATATGTTCCGGTAGCTTCCTTTATCGCTGCATTTGTATTTTCAGAAATTCCTCTGTTTTCTGAAATACCGATCAGGTGAATCGCTTTTTCTTTGAACTCATCCTCTTCCAGAATTTCTTCCATTCTGTGTCTCTCTTCATCTGAAACAGTCATACATAATTCCCAATTTTTATACGTCTGACGGCATACAGACAGAATCATCTGTCTCAAAAATTCTTCCGGTGCCTGATATACCGGCACGACAATACTGATCAGGGGTGCATACGCAAATACTTCCTGCCTTTGACTTTCCAATTCCTCTTCTGTTCGTCTGTGATTCTCATACCATTTTTCATAATCAATCTTCTGAATACGGATTCTTTCTTTTAATCGTATCAGAAACTCTTTTGGTCCAAAGTACCGCAGATATACGAATCCTTTTTTTACCCGATACAGAGACATTTTATTGAACATCTCCTATCTCCTCTCCACTTTTGCCAGATGATTCAGTCCAAAATCATTATGATCCAGTGTCAGATTCGGACTGTAATATGGATCACCCTTTTTCAGGAAATCTTTCCACCTTGTCTGAAACAGATTTACTTCTCCGTGGAAACGTTCGATTTTCTCTTCCGTATCTTCATATCCTCTTGACTTGGATTCATAATGAATCAGTTCCGCATATGGATCATATACGATCAGATATCCGGCTTTTCGTATTTTCAGGCACAGATCTACATCATTAAATGCCACCGCAAACTTCGAGTCAAATCCTCCAACTTCTTCATACACCCGTTTTTTCATCATCATACAGGCTGCGGTCACCGCACTCAGATCATGGATCACCTGCGCCCTCGCAAAGTATCCCGGCGAATCTCCGTCTATGCCAAGGAATGCATGTCCTGCCACTCCTCCAAGTCCGATGATCACTCCTCCATGCTGAAGCGTTCCATCTTCGTAATACATTCTCGCTCCGACAGCACCTACATCCTCCCGCATACAATAACTCAGCATTTCTTTGATGCAATCACTGCCGATCATTTCTGTATCGTTGTTCAGGAACAGCAGATATTCTCCAGCCGCATGGTCAACTCCATATTGGTTGATTTCCGGATAATTGAACCCTTCTCCTTTCCAGTACAGAACTTTAACTCTGGAATCCTCATACATGATCCTTCTGTAATCTTTAAAAGTTCTTTTTTTCTGGCTGTTATTTTCCACAATAAGGATTTCTATATTCTCATATGTATTTTTCTCCCGGATCGACCGTAGACACTTGATCAGATCATCGGTATGATCTTTGTTCGGAATAATGATTGATATCTTAGGCGTTTGTTTCACCGGATATTTTGTCCGGTACATTCCCGGATACTTCGTTGGAATGACTTCTGCTTCAATTCCCATTCTTCTGTAATGCGCTCTTACCGCTTTTGCACCTGCATCCACAATATAGGATTTATTGTCTGCACTGCCTGCTGTAGATCCTTCGCATGCTCGCCAGTGATATAGGATTTTCGGTATATGCCGGATCTTATCGGTCTTCTCAACACACCGGAGTACAAAATCATAGTCCTGTGCACCATCGTATTCGCCGTTCAACTTTCCTGCCGCCTGATATAATTCCTTTTTAACAACCACCAGATGACAGAAATAATTTGTTGTACAGAGCATATCCAGATTAAAATCCGATTTAAAATGAGGGAAGAAATACTCTTCTCCATCCATTGTAATCTTATCCTCGTCCGTATAAATAAGCTCTGTATCCGGATATTCATTCAGCTCTGCCACACACTCATACAATGCGTCCGGTGTCAGCAGATCGTCATGATCCATAAAAGCGATATAATCTCCTGTTGCCATATCCAGTGCCACATTTGTATTGTCTGAAATATGCAGCTGTTTTTTATTATTCTTCACTTGGATCCGGCTATCCTTCTTTATATACTCTTTCAGAATTTCTGTAATCGGTGAATCTTCCCCACTTCCATCTGAGAGGCAGAGTTCCCAGTTCTGATAGGATTGTCTTCTTACAGAATCCAGCATTTCCCGCAGATATTCTTCTGGTGTCCGATAAAGGGGAACAACAATCGAAATCTTTGGCATCCGGGCAAACTTCTTTCTCTTCTGCTGATACAGCCTGATTTTGGACGGCTCATGTCTTCGCAGCCATTCTTCATACTCAGTACCGTTTTTTCCACTTAATTTGTCACCAACCCTTATAAATGCCGCACGGACTCCAAACTGACGATAATAGATTCTGACTTTGCGAAGATCATCCTGCATTTTCTGGCGTCTCAGTTTTCTTTTAAGATTCATTGTCTCTTCCGCATGCCTTTCATCCTCTTCAAAGCACACTTCTAATTTTCGCGGAACGACTTCCTCATAAAATGCCTTAAATCCGACAATTTCTTCTTTTTTACATTCCGGATACTCCCGCAAAACATCCAGCCGCCGTACTTTTTCTTCTTTCATCTCCAGCTCATTCTGATTCTCATCTAAAAACCGGATTGATGCATTTTTCCTGTTATAATACCATCCCTCGATTGAGAAGCCTTTCTCTTCCATATTCACTTTATCAATACTATTTGCCTGCCATTTTTCCAGTTTTTTCAACTCACTGACTGCAAATGTCTTCATCTTTTCTTCTTTTCCACGGTACGACTGTGCTACCTCCAGTCTGGATGCCTCTCTCCAGTCTTTTGGAAGATGTACCCAGAAAAAAAACTGTTTGGTAATAAGTCTTTTTTTTATCTTGCGGAATTTCATTGGGTGAAGACGAATTCCATCCATTGTATAAAACATTTTCTTACCATCCAGCCGGATCTCAATCCGGTTTCCATCCGGTCTGTTTTCCAGAAAATATCCTGTAATAAGCAATCTGTCTTTTTCTCTTACATGAAATCGACATGCCACAATATAAAAAGCATTTTCCATTTTCAAGTCCTCTCTTCCATACTATCTGGAAAATAACCAGTTCAAAAACTGAAAGAAAACACAGATGTACGATACTAATAACATAAATACACAAAATGTTTCTATATCAAACCGATATGTAACCGTCTTTAAAATTAAAGTTCCTTCACTTTCTTCACTATTTATTTTCAAATTTGTTCCTTCTTCTGATGTCTTTTCTGCATAAAGTGCAAGAAAATCTTTCTCAAACACTACTTTATACGCCTTCCCTCTGCATCTGCTGACCGTATCAAACGAAAATTCATTGAATTTGCCCGTTTTGATTTCTCCTGCCTTCTTCACAGATTTTGCGACAATTCCTCCATTTTCACAATCCTGAAGATAAACTCGAATCTCTGCTTCTGGATCTTCCTGCAAATTCTGACATTTCACCTGAATTCCATCCAGCGAATCTTCCTCACAGATAAACTCCTGTGTTATCTGACTCTGTGATCCGTCCAGCATGATATACTGATCATTTTCAACCGTCCGGTCATAAATCGCATGGGTCTTATGAATATGTCCATAAATAAATGCAATCAGAATCAGTATAATGACTGCTGCCATCTTTTTTATTTTTTTCATTTTTCCCTCTTATTCTGCTTCCTGATATTCCCTGCACAATTCATCCGCGTCTCCGATACTGTGAACCCTGCCATGCTCCAGCCACACGATCCGACTGCACAAATTTCTCACCTGCTCCATATTATGTGAAACAAAAAGAATCGTGGCACCATTTTCCTTCATCCGGTTAATTCTCGCCTCACATTTCTGCTGAAAATGGAAATCTCCTACCGACAATACCTCATCTACGATCAGAATATCCGGCTGCCCAATCGTTGCGACCGCAAATGCAAGCCGTGAAAACATTCCAGATGAAAAATTTTTCACCGGCACATCCATAAATTGCTCCAATTCTGAAAATTCTACGATTTCTTCATAATGCTCCTCCAAATATTCTCTCGTATATCCAAGAAGCGTCCCATTCAGAAATACATTTTCTTTTGCAGTCAGATCAAAATCAAACCCGGCTCCCAACTCAATCAGCGGTGCGATCACACCAGAAGTCTTAACACTGCCGCGGGTTGGCTTCATGACACCTGCAATGATTTTCAACATCGTGCTCTTTCCACTTCCGTTTACACCGATTAGCCCCAGTGTTTCTCCTTTATAGACCTCAAACGACACATCCTGCAATGCCCAGAAATCCTGATAGGTAATTTTTTTCTTTACTCTCTGTATAAAATATTCTTTAAATCCGTCAAATTTCTCTGATGCCAGACAGAATTTGATTGAAACATTCTCTACTTTTACGATTACTTCATTCTCCATTGTTACTCCTACAAATCAAAGATGAATCCGTCCTGATGCTTATAAAAAACCCAGCATCCCACTCCAAGACACAGTACAGCTTCTGCTGCTGTCACCAGAAGCATCACCAGACCTGGAAGTCTGCCATAGATCACAACATTCCGGAACATGATCAGAATACTGGTCAGAGGGTTTATCATTACCAGATGGTATAACCATTCCGGCAGAATCGACATTGGATAGATAACCGGTGTCAGATACATCAGCACTGCCATCAGCACCGAATACAAGTGCAGAACATCCCTGTATTTCACCGCAATCGTCGCCAGAATCAGTCCAATCCCCAGAGCCAGAACCACCAACAAAAAAAGTGGCACAACTGAAAGAAGCATTGTCCAGTGAAGTTCCGCATGCATACCGATCATAATCAGAAATAACGCTGCACAGGATGACATCAGATTGATCAGACTGGAACACACCCTTGACATCACGAATACATATTTCGGTACATACACCTTCTTTATCAGAGATGCACTCCCGATAATTGCTGACATTGCATTTGTCGTAGCGTCATTGAAAAAGTTAAAAATAACCTGCCCACATAACAAATACAACGGAAAATTCTCTATATCAAATTTAAACAGATTTGAGAAAACGATGGATAAAACCGTCATCATAAGAAGAGGATTCAGCAGTGTCCATAAAACCCCCAGTATGGAACGCCGGTATTTCACCTTCACGTCTCTTGAAACCAGTTCTTTTAAAAACGGCTTAAATTTAACAAAATTTTGAATATAAACTGACATATTTTCTTCCCCTTTAAATTATAATTATATTATTTTTTCAGTCTTTATTCAATCAAATCGCTTACACTTATTATTGATTTTCTCTATTTCTTTTATTGTTTTACTGAATAAGTAAAGGAGTCTGCATAAAGCAGACTCCCTAACGGATATCCTTATATATTTTTGCAATCTCTTCTGCCGGAACACCATCCCGATACATGGCTCTCAGCCGGTTCATAAGCCACATTACTTTCAGCTTTTCGATTGTATTTCCGACGAATCTTCTGTCTGAAGTATAGATCCTATGTCTTGTCATCCCAAGCGGAATCCCTCTTTCTTTGAGTGTCAGTGAAAACTGATAATCCTCCAGAATCGGCATCTCCGGAAATTTTCCCACTTCAAAGAACAACTTCCGGTCAATGAAAATCCCCTGGTCTCCAAACATTACTTTTCTGTCTTTAATCCTGTGATTGGAGATCACCCTGCAGGTGAACATAAAAAAGTTATATGAATGAAATGCAATTCCAAAACACCCTGCCCGGTATTTTTTCATTACAGTCTCAATCTCTTCTAATGCTGTAGCTGGAACTTCACTGTCGCAGTGCAGGAAAAAAAGTACATCTCCACTGCTTTCTTCCGCTCCCTTGTTCATCTGCTTTGCCCTTCCTTTCGGGGACTGAATTACCGGATACCGGTCCTTCAAAAGTGCCAGTGTTCCATCCGTGCTTCCCCCGTCTACAAACAGAATCTCACATCTTTCATTCAGCGGCTCCAGTGTCTTCATCAGCCTTTCAATTGTCGATTCTTCATTGTATGTTGGTATAATAATTGATATTTTCATCTCTACTTCACGGTTTCAATTTCTACGTTCATCCAGGTATCATACAGATTTCTCCGGAACTCGTCCGCATCTCTGATCACCGGGATCTTGAGAGTGCAGTTCTTTTTCGTTTCATCCTCTGCCAGAATCAGTCTTCCCTTTGTAAGCTTTTCTGTTGACAGCTGCATGTCCACTCTCTGTATCTCAAAAAGTTCCGGATGCATCATGTAAGCCGCAGCAATCGCATCCCAGTTATAATATCCGGGAATTCCATATTCATCCCAGTTATTGTCAAACCAGTAATCCGTCTCATTCTTAATCAGCCTTACAACTCCCTTACTCAGATCCGAAAGCTCTCTTTCATACTCTTCTCTTGTAAAAAGTACCTTCAGGCAATTATTGCCCGTAATAACCGCAACATCCGTTCCACTGGTAAGTGTCGTATAAGTTGCCAGCGGATCACAGGAGAAATTAAGTTCATCCATTTCCCGCTTTGCAAAGATCAGTGGTTCTGTTGTTCCTCCCATCAATACGATACTCTTCACCTGATGAAAAAACTCAGGATTGTGTTTCCAGGCTCCATAAAGATTTGTCACGGAACCCGTCACCAGAATTTCCAGCTCCCCGGCATATTTTTCTGCCATCTCGGCAAGATAATGTGCCGCTTCCCCTTCGGTTTCTCCCGGTGCCGCTCCACCTTTGTAAACACGCAACTCGTCATGCCCAATTTTCTTTACAAACTTCTTTGTATTTTCGTAAACCTTCTCCAGCGTATTGTTCCCATAAGTTGTCGTCACTCCCAGAACCTCTGCTTCCGGATCCCCCAGAAGATACAGCAGTGCCAGTCCATCATCTACATCACACCCGTTAATTCCAAACGTACAGTCACAATCATGAATTATTTTTCGCATACCATTCTCCTTTTATCACTTCTGAAACAAAATCCCCTGTCTTTCATCAATTTTGATGCCAACCAGTTCTCCTGTTTTTACCCCCAGTTTCATCCAGTCACGGTGAAGTAGCCATACTGTCAGCTTTCCATCTGCATACTTCAACAGGATTTCTGCTGTTTCCCCCTCAAACATAACTTCTTCAATCTGATACATTCTTTCCGTCTCATCTACAGTCAGCGTGATCGCCGATGGTCGGACCATCAGCTCATACTCTCCTTCTGCTTTCTGCGTCTCAAATGAAACTGCCCGGCTTACGAATCTGCCATTCTCCACTTTCCCCAAAATATAATTTGTCTGTCCCATATAATCTGCCACCGCTCTGGACTCTGGATGGTAAAATATCCTCTCCGGCTTATCATACTGAAGCACTTCTCCAGCTTTCATCAGAGCGATCCGGTCAGACACCTTCATTGCTTCTTCTTTATCATGCGTGACCATAACGACCGTAAGCTCCATCTCATGATGCAGCTTTCTTACCAGATCTGCCATCTCGCACCGCAGATTCTCATCTAGGCTTGAAAATGGTTCATCAAGAAGAAGAATTTTCGGATCTGCCGCAAGCGCTCTTGCCAGCGCGACCCTCTGACGCTGTCCACCGGACATTTCCTGGATCTTACGCTTCTCAAATCCTTCCAGCTGAACAACTTTTAACAGTTCTCCTACCCGCGCCTGCTTATCTTTTTTCGGGATTTTTTTCAGATCCATCGAAAAACTGATATTCTGTTCTACTGTCATATGCGGAAACAGTCTGAGATCCTGAAAAACAATCACGGTTCCTCTTTTTTCCGGTGCAAGATTTGTAATCGATGTGTCATCGATCCGGATATCCCCTTCCTGCGTTTCAAGAAGACCTGCAATGCTTTTTAACAGTGTTGTCTTTCCGCAGCCTGAGGCGCCAAGAAGCGAAATAAATTCTCCCGTTCTAATCTCCAGATTTATATTCTTCAGTATTCTTGTCTTTTGTAAATCTACACAAAGTTCTTTAATTGTAAGACTCATGTGCTCCTCCTGCCTAATAATATTCTACTTCCTGTGCCTTTGTAAAACGTCCCACGATCCATTCCAGTATTCCAAACACCAGAAGCATGAACACCAGGAATATCACACTGTAAATGCTGGCAAAATTACGTTCTCCGCTTCCGAGATATGGAACCATGACGATCGCAAATGTTTTGACATTTCCCCCGCCGATCATCAACGTCAGGAAATACTGACTGAATGAAACAACAAATGCCATCGAAAACGCAGAAAGCATGACCGGAAACAGATTCGGAAGTGTCACTTTAAAAAACGCCTGAAGCGCACCAGCCCCCAGAACTCTTGCCTGCTCCTCCAGCTTTACCCCCATTGCTCTTGTTCCATCCTGCATCAGTGTCACTGCATATGGAAGAGAGCAGATCAGATGGACAATAATAACCCCCAGAACAGTTCCGCTAAGTCCACACTTAATAAATGTAATCTGAACCCCCATCGCAAACACGGTTCCCGGAACAAGAAACGGAAGCATCGACATAAATGAAAACAGCCGCTTTCCAAAAAAGTCATAGCATTCCAGCGCCCTCGCCGTCATTGTTCCGATCACAACCGACAGGAACGCGACCGAAGCCGATATGAAAAGACTGGACATACAAAGTCGCACAAGCTGCTGCCTGTTTCTCAGTATTCCATTCACCGCTCTCATCGAAAATTTCTGCGGGATAAGTGACGGCCATGCCCATCTCTCTGTCCCTACCCAGACAAGGATCGTAAGAATTGGTACAATCACCAGGAAAATAAAAATGCCTATGATCAGACCTTCCCAGATGTTCTTTTTTCTTTTCATCTTCCTGTTCCTCCTAACCTGCCAGCTTCTTCGTGCTCCGGCGAAGTAATATGTAATATAAAACTGCTGCAATCAGAGAGATCACGATCAGGATTCCATTGATCGCCATCGCATACGGTCGCGCCCGCAGATCCGGCTTGGTATATTCCAGATAAGCCAGAACCGGCAGCGCCTTTGGTGTCGTTGCTCCAAGTATGAACGGCAGCTCATATGCTCCAAGTGTAAATACAAAGATGATCAGGAAACCACTGAGCACTGTATTCATACATAAAGGAAGCGTTACTTTCATGAAGGTCTGAAGTTTATTCGCTCCAAGATTGGTCGCTGCTTCTCCAAGACTGCCATTGATATTCGCCATCAGAGCAATCACAAAATAGATTATGAATGGAATTTCCTTCCACAGATAGGCAAGAATTACACCAAGTCCATATCTGTCATAGATCAGCATCGGAAACTGCTGCTGATCCGTAATCAGTCCTGCATTTGCAAGGATTCTCGCAAGGATTCCATTTTGCGAAAGAATATTTACAATAAAGAGTGCCACAACAACATGGGGAACAATGATCGGAATCTGAACAATCCGCATAATGATTCCGCGCACTTTTCCGGCACTCACCAGAACTGCACACAGAAATGTTCCTGTTACTGTGGCAAGAAAAGCCGACATAAATGCAATGTACAGACTATATTTTAATGACTGCAAAAGATCCGGTCTTATCAGTACCTCCTTATAATATTTCAGCGTCGGTTCCGTTAACCCAAAAGCTGGAATCACCCCTAAACTTTGGATGATTCCAGTTCCCAGACCAATAATAAAAACTACGCCTAATATAAGTTGCGGCACCAACAGTATATAAGGTGTCATTTTTTTCTTCATTTTATTTTCCTACTACTTCCTCTGCCCAGATCTCTTCGATGATCGGTACAAGTGCGGAAGGCATTTCCGGAAGACGTTTTGATAAAAGTTCATCCTGAGAGATTGCTCCCTTACCGATTTCAACTTTATCAAATGCTTCTTTCTGTGTATTGTTTAATTTGTTGTAATCTACAACCGGAATGGTACGGATCTCTGTGAAACGATCTGCCTGTACTTCCGGATCCATCATCTCGTTGATTGCTACCTGGGCTCCTGCTACGTTTCCTGAATTTGCTGCAATTGCAATGTAATTTGTATTTCCAATTGTTCCTTTATCGAACTGGAAGGATTGAGATGTTTCTGTGTAAGTACCATTTTCAATATTGGTAGCTGTTGAATATGCACTGTAAGAGATATCCATTACAACTTCTCCGTCAGAGTACATATTGGTCAGTGCCGTAGAATCCTTCGGGAAAGTCTTTCCTTCATTCCACAGGTATGGATTCAGTTCACGCAGATATTCAAGAGCTGGCTCAATTGCTGCTTTTACAGTCTCTTTATCAGCTTCCATATCCATGAACTGTTCATATCCGCAGATATCGTAAATCACATTACGAACAAATGCACTTCCTGTAAAGTCAGGTAAAGCTGGATAAGTAACTTTTCCTTTATTTGCTTTAGCAAATTCTAAAAGTTCTTCTGTGTTTTTTGGTACATTACTTGTAATAGCACTATCATGCATAAATACTAATTGAGCTTTT
>OLPD01000655.1_pt1 | contig 23402 bp, 22 predicted proteins | sample 1672111 | NCBI WGS metagenome assembly OLPD01 (sample SAMEA3136646, study PRJEB25190) | human gut metagenome
AACTAAATTCCTACACAATATTTATATTTCTCTAGTTTCCATTTTTAAAACTTCTTTTTCTTCTTCATTTAAATAAGGAGAAAGATTATCATATACTTTCTTATGATAGTTATTTAGCCATGCTTTTTCATCATCATTTAATAACTCAACCTTAACTCCATTTAAATCTATAGGACAGTATGATATTGTATCAAATCTATAAAACTCTCCATTATCATTAGTTTCATCTTCAACTACTACCATAATATTTTCAATTCTTATTCCAAATTTACCTTCTTTATAAACACCTGGTTCATTAGTTAATATCATTCCTGGATCTAAAACTACATTATTTCCATACGGTCTTATTCCTTGTGGGCCTTCATGAACATTTAAGAAAAATCCAACTCCATGACCTGTTCCACACTTATAATCTAATCCATATTGCCATAAAGGTCCCCTTGCCAATACATCTAAGTTTCCTCCAGTAGCACCCTTTAAGAATTTTGCATTAGCTAAATTAATATGTCCCTTTAATACTAACGTAAAATCCCTTTTTTCTTCTTCTGTAATATTTCCTAAAACAAAAGTTCTTGTTATATCTGTTGTTCCTGTATAATATTGTCCACCAGAATCTACAAGTAGCATTCCCTCTTGTTTTAATTCATAATCGCTTTCCTCTGTCGCACTGTAATGCATCATAGCTGCATGTTCTTTATATCCTGCTATTGTACCAAAGCTATCTCCCTTTGCTAGTTCACCTTGACTTCTTAGCTCTGATAACTTTTTACTAGCTGATATTTCAGTAATTTTTTCTTTACCAATATTATCTTTTAAATATTTTATAAATTTAACCATGGCAACGCCATCTTTAATATGAGCATTTTCAAAATTAGCTATTTCAATTTCATTTTTTATAGCTTTTAAATTAGTAGTTATATTTAATCTTTCTATTATTGTGCAAGATAATAAAGAATAAAGCTTAGCATTAACCTTAGCCGGATCTATTAATGTATTTCCATTAAGCTGTTTTACATGATCCTCAATTTCATTATATTCATATATAAAAACTTCTTGTACTTTTAATGCTGACTGTACTTCATCATCAACTTTAGTTTTGTTAACATAAAGCTTTGCTTCATTTTCTGTTATTATTGCATAACTTAATGCTACTGGATTGAATAAAATATCATTTCCTCTAATATTAAAAAGCCAAGCTATATCATCTAAAGAAGTTAATAAGTAGTTTTGAACTTTATTTTCCTTCATATATTTTCTAACTTCGCTTAGTTTTTCTTTTACGCTTTTTCCACAATATTTTTCATCATGAACAAAAATCTTATCTTCTGGCAAGCTTGGTCTATCACTCCATATTTCTTCTAATAAATCCTTGTCCATATTTATATTAAAATTGTTCTTCTTAGCTATCTTTAATAACTCTTTATATTGATTAGTACTATAACAACTTCCATCAAAACCTAAGGTATCATTTTCTTTAATGTTCTTTTCTACCCATTGATTAATAGTATCATATCCTGGTGTTGCCATCTTCATTAAATCAATTCCAGTACCTTGTAACTGCTCTGCTGCTTGTATAAAATATCTTCCATCAGTCCATAATTTAGCTTCTTTTTCTCCAACTAATAATGTACCAGCAGAACCAGTAAATCCTGAAACTTCTGCTCTTCCTCTATAATACTCTGATACATATTCACTTTGATGAGGATCTGCACTTGGAATTATATAATAATTGATATTATATTTTTTCATAACATCTCTTAATTTCTTAAGTTTACTCATTTTTCTTTCCTCCTATTTATAATAATCTTATTACTATTTGTATAATATTTACTTTAATAGCAATTCTAAAATATTTCAATTGTTTTAAAAAATAAATTTCTACTATGCTAATTACTATTTTCCTTATCCAAATTATTGCAATAAAATTTTATCTTATTTATAAATTTGTTATCTACCTTTAATACATAAGTACATATAAAAATACTTATTGGAATTATAAGTAAACATCCTATATTAGAAATAGCCAAACTGAATAAATTTTGATAAAATTCTTTAGAATTAATAACACTTTCAAGAGTATAATTATTTTTCATAAATAAAATACTAATCATCATAGTTTCACCTATTGTAGCAAAGAAAAGTGTATTAACTGTAGTTCCTAATATGTCTCTTCCTACACTAAATCCCATCTTTATTAACTCTTTAATAGTAATCTCACTATTAACTTCATTGAATTCAAATAACGATGAGGTTATTGCCATTGCTGTATCCATTATTGCTCCTAATAAACTTACTATAATCATACATATCATTAATTGATTCATATTAATATTTACATTAGACGATAAATAAATACTAATATCTGAACTTAAATCTAATTCACTATATCCACCAAAACTAGATTTACTTCCAATAAAAGTAATCATTAGACTTAATAACAAAGTAACAAGAGCAACTGAAATAACTGCTGAATATGTTTTTAAATTGTGTCCATTTTGATATATCAATGTTATCTGACAAAAAACTATAACACCTAAAATAGTTACTATTATTGGATTAATTCCTAAAATTATAAGATAAAGACCTATTACTAAAGCAAAAATATTGCATATAAGTGCAATAAATGACTTTGCCCCTCTATCTCCCCCTATTATAATCATTAATACTAATAACACTATCGCTAATATCAGTATCATCTTTCTTCATCCCTTTCCTAAAAAATAATACTGCAACTAAAGCAGATATAGGTACAGCAGCAACTATTCCTATAGAACCAATTAGAAATCTAACTATTTCAAATGAAATATCAAATTTAAGCATCCTTACCAAGTTATATCCATTTATTATTTTCAATATAACAATAGCTAAACTTCCTCCCATATAAGAAAACATTAATACATTTATCATAGTTCCCATAATATCATGTCCAATTTCTCTTATAGATTTAACTAATTGCTTTACAGTAATAGACTTTGTTGAGTTAACAATTTCATTAACAGCAGAATTAATTGTTATACTTACATCCATAACAGCTCCCAAACATCCAATTATTACACCTGATAAAAATATATTTTCTATATCATTAGGTCCTGCTATATAGTCCATCAATTCATAATGTAAATCCCCACCAAATTCTATAGTTAGCTTATATAACACATATATTAACGAAGTTGTTATTAATGTTGATATTATTGCACCTATATTTTTTCTTGAGAAACCTCCAAGTAGCAATAATGTTACAATACTAAAGAATATTATCATTAATAAATTTATTAACATAAAGTCTTTTCCTAAAATATATAACTTTATAAAATATATAAATGCAGATATATTAACAACTAATGTAGCTAATGTATACACTCCAAATTTTCCTGCTATAGCAACAATAGTAAATATAAATATTTCTATAAATAAAACTATAAATTTATCTCTTTTTAGCCCACTAATACTACCTGTAACTTCTCCATCATTATTCTTTATACTTACAAATAAATCATCACCTTTTTTATATTTTTCATTTTTAAGAACAGATGATGAATATGTATTTTTTAAGCTAACTGTTTCTCCTTTAAACTGGCCATTTTTCACTTTAGCAGTAATAACTTGATTATAATAATTTTCTTTCCTTCCATCTGGTCCTTCCTCAGTTTTATCAAGAGATTCACTAACACTTATAACCTTTGCTATAGTTGATTTGTATATACTATAATTATTATTAGTCCATATAAATACAGCTACAAAAATAATAAATAATATTAACAGACTAAAAACTCTTATTTTATTGCTTCTAATATATTTTGTTGCTTTTTCCATAGTAACTCCCTTCTTAATATTAACAGTATCTTATCAACTTAAAGTTTATATCCATATATAAGTATAACTCAAATAGAAAAAAGTTGAGAATAGTACATCCCCAACCTTTTTCTATAAATTTATTTTGTTAACCTAATATTTCTTTTACCATTGGATTAATTTTAGATCTATCGAATTTACCATTTACCATTGGCATTATTTCTTTCATTATTTTACCCATATCTTTAGCTGTATAGTTTCCATTAGTTATAATTTCTTTTAACATAGCATTAACTTCTTCTTCAGTTAATTGCTTTGGTAAATATGGTGTTAAAACTTCTAATGCAAAGTTTCCTTCTGCAATTTTCTCTTCATTATTAGCTTGAATTGCATATTCTAAAGCTTCCTTAGTTTGCTTTATGCTTTTTTCTATAATTTTAATAACATTTTCATCTGGAATGTCTTCTCTGTTATTAACTTCATATGCTTTAATTTCAGAATTAACTAATCTTAAAACACTAACTCTTGCCTTATCTCTTGCTTTCATTGCAGCTATTTCATCTTTTTTTAATACTTCTTTTAACATATTTCTCTAATTAGTTTAAATAAACTAATATAACCTCTCTTTCATAATAAAATTTTTATTAAGTAAATTATACCACTGTTGTATCGAAAATCAAATTTATCTAATAATAGTCTTCATAAAACAACGACATTACTGCAATTCCATCTGCTCCAGCTTCAATTACGTTCATATAGTTATCATAGTTTATTCCACCTAAAGCAATTATTTCACAATTAACATATTCTCTAAGTTCACTAATGAACTGGATACCCTTAGGCTCCAATCCCTCTTTACATTTAGTCTTAAAAATATGAGATGCAAGAATATATTTAGCTCCCTTATTATAGGCCAGTATTCCCTCTTCAACTGTATGAATAGCTACTCCAACATTATAATTAAATTTCTCTAGAGCCATAAAATCATTAAATGAAAGCTGAACTGTATTTTCATTAACTTTCTTAAAAACATTAAACTTTGAATTTATTATTATTTCTGAATTTGGAGCTAATTCTTTTACCTTATAATAAAGCTCCTCATACTCCTTATCACTTAAATCTTTTTCCCTAAGTATAATTCTTATATTAGAATAATTAGCAACATTTTTTATTACCTCAAAATATTTTTCTTCATTTACTAAAGTTCTATTAGTTATAAAATAAATAGGAATACTAATCATTGATTACCAATTCTTCTCCATTTAATATTTTCTTCATAGTTCTCATTGAACACATTTTTCCACACATTGAACAACTTTCTTCATCATGTGGCTTAGATTCTGCTCTATATCTTCTTGCCTTTTCTGGATCTATAGCCAAATCAAACATCTTTTCCCAATTAATATCTGCTCTAGCTTGACTCATTTCATTATCCCAATTTCTTGCCCCTTTAACTCCCTTTGCAATATCAGCAGCATGAGCAGCTATTTTAGAAGCTATTATACCTTCCTTCATATCATCTAAATTAGGTAATCTTAAATGCTCTGCTGGAGTTACATAACATAAGAAGTCAGCTCCATAAGTTGCAGCAATAGCTCCTCCAATAGCAGAAGTAATATGGTCATATCCTGGTGCAATATCAGTAACCAATGGTCCTAAAACATAAAAAGGTGCTCCATGACATAATCTTTTTTGCATAACCATATTAGCTTCAATTTCATTAAGCGCCATATGTCCCGGCCCTTCAATTATAACTTGTACATTCTTTTCCCACGCTCTTTTTGTGAGTTCTCCTAAAGTTATAAGTTCCTTAATTTGTGAAGCATCAGAAGCATCATTTATTGAACCGGGTCTTAAAGCATCACCTAAAGATAATGTAATATCATACTTTGCACATATATCTAATAATTCATCATAATATTCAAAGAATGGATTTTCTGCATTATTCATTTCCATCCAAGCAAATAAAAGTGAACCTCCTCTTGAGACTACATTAGTTAATCTTTTATTTCTCTTAACTGTTTCAACTGCTTCTCTATTTAAACCTGCATGAATAGTTACAAAATCTACCCCATCTTGTCCATGCTTTTCAACTACATCAAGAAATTCCCTAGCAGTTAAATCTTTTAAATCTTTATCATAATATCCTAGTGCATCATATATAGGAACTGTACCAAGCATTGCAGTAGACATTTCTACTATAGTTTTTCTCATTTCTGCTGTTTTTCCATAGTTTGATAAATCCATTATGGCTTCGGCTTTCATTTCTAAAGCTGTTCTTACCTTATCTAATTCTTTTTCACAATCGCAACAATCCTTTGATATACCTAAATTAACATTAATTTTAGTTCTTAACCCTTGGCCAACCCCCTCAGGACTTAAAGATTTATGGTTTTTATTTGCAGGTATAGCTACCTTCCCTTCTGCTACTAATTCTCTAATTTCTTCTACAGGTTTCCCTTCTTTAATAGCTACTATTTTCATAGCCTCTGTTATAATCCCTTTTTTTGCTGCATCCATTTGTGTTGTATAATTCATTTTTACTCCTCCTAAATTCTTTCCCAATCTTTTAATATAGGTTGATACCCTACTTCTTTTATCATTTCTATAATTTCTTCAACAGAACTTTCATCACTAATATCAAATTGTGCAGTTCCTGCATTTTTTAGTGTATGTCCCCCCACCTCTGTAGAAACTCCTGCACTCATTTTTGTAACACCAAAAGGTATTATATTCCTTCTTATCTCTTCATTTTCTCTCGTAGAAATATTCATTCCACATTGTGGTGCAAATAGTCTATAAGCTAAAAGAATTTGAACCATTTGTTTATCTGTAACACCTTTTATTTCATTTAAACCACCTTTACATGGTCTTATTCTTGGAGGTGAATAAGTTATATCACATTGTGGATATTTTCTCCTTAAATAATCTCCATGTAGTGCTGTAAAAAATGCATCTTTTCTAAAATCTGATAACCCTAAAAGAGCACCTATACTTATGCTTTTCATTCCTGCCATTGCTCCTCTTTCAGGTCCATCTAGTCTATATTTATAATTTTTCTTAGGTCCTGCTAAATGCACTTCATCATATACTTGTTCATCATAAGTTTCTTGATATATGGTAAGTCCCTCTGCCCCTGCTTTTACTACTTCTTTATATTGATCTACAGTCATTGGCCATACTTCCATAGTGATGGATGGAAAATATTCTTTTATAATATTAATTGCATCAACTATATAATCTAATGGAGAGTGCTCCTGACTTTCTCCAGTTAATAATATTAGATGCCTACATCCTTCTTTAGCTATAGCCTCTGCTTCATTTTTTATTTCTTCCATATTTAATTTTCTTCTGTTAATAGAATTTTCAATATTGTATCCACAATACTTACACTTATTTATGCAATAATTCGAAATATACATTGGAGTATATAATAGAACGGTTCTACCAAAATATTGTAAGCTTAAACTTACTGCCTTTTGAGCCATTTCTTCTAAATGTTCAGATGCCTTAGGTGATAATAAATTTAATAAATCCTCTTCTCTTAAATTTCTTTCATTAATACTTCTTCTAATATCATCATCGGTTACCTGCTCAAAATATCCTTCGAAATCAAAATCTCTATACTTCTCTATAACACCATAAAAACTCAAAATTAATTCATCTCCTTAACCTAAAAATCTTGTTAAAGGTGATGAAGCATTAGCTTCTCTAGTTACAGCTCCAAACTTAGATAAATAAGCAAGTCTACCAGCTTCAACAGCCATTGAAAATGCCTTTGCCATATTAGCAGGATTTTTAGATGATGCTATAGCTGTATTAATAAGGCATGCTGCCGCTCCAATTTCCATAGCCTCCATAGCTTGTGATGGTTTTCCTATTCCAGCATCAACTATTATTGGAATATCTAATTCATCAATCATAATTTGAATAAGCTCTTTAGTTCTTATTCCTCTATTGCTTCCAATCGGCGCTCCTAGTGGCATTACAGCTGCTGCACCTGCATCAATAAGTCTTCTTCCTGCATAAAGGTCTGGACACATATAAGGAAGTACAACAAAGCCTTCTTTTGCAAGTATCTTTGTTGCTTTTATTGTTTCTTCATTATCTGGAAGTAAGTATTTTGAATCACTTATAACTTCAATCTTTATCCAATTCCCACACCCTAATGCCCTAGCAATTCTGGCAATTCTTACTGCCTCCTCTGCATTTCTAGCTCCAGATGTATTTGGAAGCAATATAACATCTTTAGGTATATTAGAAAGAATATCTTCTTCCTTATGATCTAAATCAACTCTTCTTACTGCTAATGTAATAACTTGCGAACCACTATTTTCTAATACATCTTTAATTAAAGCATTAGAAGGATATTTACCTGTACCAACAAACAATCTATTATTAAGCTCAACTCCACCTATAACTAACTTATCACTCATTTTTTACTTACCCTCTTCCCCTAAAATAATTCTTAGTGCACAATTTGCCATATGGTTTGCACAAATAGCTACTCTTGGTGCCATAAGTCCATTCCCCTCTTTAGCTTCATTTACACCATCTCCACATATATAAAATCTATTATTTATTTTTCTAGTAATTATGTCATTAGAAGGATGATATCCTGCCATTCCTGATGAGACTATCAATACTTTATCTTTCATTTCAGAAAGTACAATACTACTTAACTCCGCCTTACATTCTGGATTATCAAATGCCTCAATTATTATATCTACATCATTAAAAATCTTCTTTATATTATTTTTATTTAATTTTTCTATAATATCTGTAATATTTATAAATGGATTTACCTCTTTTAAATTTCTTTTTAGAGCTATTACTTTATATTCTCCAATATCTTTAATATAATATTGTTGTCTATTTAAATTTGAAGGTTCCACAATATCAAAATCTACAATCTTAATATTAGCTACCCCAATTCTTGATAATGATAGTGCTATATTAGAACCAAGCCCACCAGCTCCAGCTATTCCAACAGAAGCTCTCTTAAGTTTTTCATAAACATTAGGGGTATGTCTTGCTACTAATAGAGCCTCTAACTCATCTTTAGTAGGAATCTCACCTCTTTTAATAAAAGATATACTGTCTCCATCTTTAAGCAATTTATCTTCTTTTATGGGAAATCCATTTAAAATTACTATATCTGCCTCTCTTTTAACTTCTTCTTTTAGCTCAAAACAAGAAACTCCTTCAACAACCTCAGTATATTTTTCATTAACCTTAATCCTCATATTCCACCTCCTATATAATTAATTTCTTAACCTCCTCCCACAAATGAAATAACTTCTATAGTATCATTTTCATTTAAATTTACTTTATTAAATTCTTCTTTAACAATTATTTTTCCATTTAATTCAATTACCACTCTATTTTCATTTAAGCTAAAATTTTGTAATAGTTCACTTATTGTATGAATATTTTCATTACTAATTTCATTTCCATTAACCCTCACCCTTTTCACCTCCTCACCTCTAAGTCAATTCCAAAATATGTATTAACCTCTGAGGCACGCTATATTTGTCGAAAATAAAAAAGCTGTACCAACAGCAGTACAGCTTTTAAACAAATAATTTTTTACAATAAAATTTTAAAAATAATATACTTTCGTATATCTTTTTAAATTTCTATTAATTATAAAAATTTCTATAGCTTCCCTCCGCTGGTATTAACCATATCAGGTTCATAGGGTTAGGATTTTTCCTTCTCAGCCTTATTGGCACCCCTAGCTTTTTTATTATCTTTTATTCCATTTTACTATTTAATGTATATATTTTCAATATTTTGCAATAAATTTTAATAATTTTTTTACTTTAAGTTACCAATAATAATTTCATAACTTTTCTTTTATCTTCTAGAACAATACAAAGCTCATAATCATTAGTAGTGGTATTAGCTTGTTTTCTAGACACTTTCTCAATCCCAAAATGATTAAAGTTTATATTAAACTTTTTATTTATTCCAAAAATCCTTATGGACCTCTGCTACCGCTTCTTCAATTTCTTTAAAAGGTCCTATAACCTCAATGTCTTTTTGTCCCCTTGCAAGTACTTCCCTACATGGCAGATCAAATGTTGGATTTTTAGGATCACTTCCTGTTATCTTTAGTAAATCCTTTTCTGACATTCCATATACTATTCTTCCAACATTCCCCCAATATATAGCACCTGTACACATAGCACATGGCTCCGCTGTTGAATATAAAGTACATCCCCATAAAAAATCTTTTGTATACTTCATAGATGCCTTTTCCATTAGCTGTGTTTCAGCATGTCCTGTGCACTTATAATTTGTACCTTCAATATTCATTTGTTCTAGTAATACTTCTCCATCACTACTTACTAGAATACATCCAAATGGCATATTTCCAGACTCACGTGACCTCCTAGAAACCTCTACACACTTTTTCAGATAATATAAATGACTTTTATAACCCATATTTTCTCCTTCCAAACACACTTATAACTTTTTTCATATTGTAACATAATATTTCATATAGTACCAAACTATATATTGATGTTTTGTATGTTTTATATTTTTTATAACATAAATAAAACTATAATTTATTCCATATAAAAATATTTTTAAATTTGTTCTTCTATACAACTATTAATTAATTTTGATCCATAATGAATACAAAATTTAATTTCTTTTTTTCTTCTTGTTCATTTTTCTTTTTACACCCTTTAAATAATTATAAGTTCTATACAAGGTTGGATTCTTTACTTCCTCTTCTTTCTTATTAACAAACCTCATCAGTTCCATAATAGGTTCTATTTTATTGAGTGTATCATTATACCCCTCAATTATTCTTACTCGCTTCGCATTAGTATCTAGATTTAATGTGCCTGTTATAGCATTTTCAACTAAATTTTCTGGTGCTATTATTATAAGTCTTGAATTTGGATAAAGTGATCTATCAATTTGTGCATCCTTAGATAATAAAACTACAATTATAATATCACACTTTTCTCCATATACCGGTTGAATTGGAACATTATCAGATATTCCACCATCTATATACTTTTCTCCTAAAACCTCGGTACTATCATATATTAAAGGCAATGATGCTGATGCTAAGACAATTTTTTTAGCAGTTTCATTATCATAATCATTTATTTTAAAATACTTAGTATTAAAATTAGGTAACTTTGTACATGCTGCATAACATATCTTATTATTTTCCTTAATTTTATTAAAATCTAAATACTTTTCTACTATTTCAACGGCACCATCATTACTAATAGCTCCATGTTCTAATTTATCAGTTAAAAACTTCTTTGCTAATTGTAGATTCTTTCCTCCAATATACAATCCAATTCCTCTTTTAATCAATTCCTTTTTGCTAATTGGAACTAATTTTTCCATTGTTACTTCTTCCCATAGCTTATCTGCTTTTTCAACTTCATCCATTGCAAATAATATAGAATTAAAAGCTCCAATAGAAGTTCCAGAAAAAACTGATATGTATTTAGTTAAATTTAATTGCTTTAATGCCTTCCATACCCCAAGTTCGTATGCACCTTTGCCACCACCGCCGGCTAATACTAATCCAATTTTCATATATTATCCTCTCTATATTCTTCCACTTTTTATTAAATAAATTATACTATAAAAAGTTAAATTATAGAATATTCTTAATTTTTTCCTATTCATAATTCTATTTATTACTAGAATCCATTTTAAAACTTTAATTTTTATATAATAACTATTATTATGTATGATATACTATTTATGATATTTCATTTAGGAGCTGATTAACTTGAAGAATAAAACATTTAATATAATTATTTCGCCTGCAAAAAAAATGAATATAAATAATGATGATATTATAAGTGAATCTATGCCTTGTTTTATGGAGAAAACAGAATATTTATATAATAATTTAAAAGATTATAGCTATGATGATTTAAAAAAACTTTTAGCTTGTAATGATGAAATTGCAGAACTTAACTATTCTAGATATAAAGATATGAACTTATATAAAAACTTATCTCCTGCTATTCTTTCTTATGAAGGTATTCAATATAAATACATGTCACCAGACTCATTTAGCAATTCAGAATTTGATTATATATCAAATTATTTAAGAATTTTATCTGGCTTTTATGGTATTTTAAAACCATTTGATGGTATTGTTCCTTATAGATTAGAAATGCAAGCAAAATTAGCAATAGGAAATGATAAAAACTTATACTCTTTCTGGGGAGATACTTTATATAAAGAACTTACTAAAGATACTAATATTATCTTAAATCTTGCTTCGAAAGAATATAGCAAAACTATAGAAAAATATTTAACTAAAGACGACACTTTCATAACATGTGTTTTTGGAAGTTTTGTTAACTCTAAAATTAAAGTAAAAGCAACTGAAGCTAAAATGGCTCGTGGGCTTATGATACGTTACTTAGCTGAAAATAATATTACTGATATAGAAAATGTTAAAAACTTTAAGGAACTTGGATTCTCTTATTCAGAAAAGCATTCAAAACCTAATGAGTTTGTTTTCTTAAAATAATTATAAAAACTATACGATAAAAGCGCTTGTGTTTCCACAAGCGCTTTCTCGCTAATTTATTTTAAATACATTTTCTTATTAAAAGCTAATTTTATTAAAGTTTATTTTTTTAAACTTCCACCATTAGTTGCTATGACTTCTTTATACCAGTCAAAGCTCTTCTTTTTATATCTTTCTAAAGTTCCTGTTCCATCATCATTTCTATCAACATATATGAAGCCGTATCTTTTCTTTAACTCTGCAGTTGATGCAGATACTAAATCTATACATCCCCATGTAGTATATCCCATAAGTTCAACACCATCTTCAATGGCTTCTGCCACTTGAACTAAATGATCATTTAAATAATTAATTCTATAATCATCATTTACAGTTTTATTACCATTTTCATCAGTAATTAATTCATCAACAGCTCCAAGACCATTTTCAACTATAAATAATGGTTTTTGATATCTATCATAGAAGAAGTTTAGTATATATCTTAATCCTTCTGGATCTATTTGCCATCCCCAATCAGATGCCTTTAAATATGGGTTTGGTACTCCTGGAATAAGATTTCCTTTACCTGCTTTATTCTTTTCAGGATCTGCAGTTGCACATGAGCTCATATAGTAACTAAATGAAATAAAGTCTACTGTATTTTTAAGTATTTCTTTATCTCCTTCTTCAAACTTGATTTCAATATTATTTTCCTTAAAGTATCTGTTCATATACTTTGGATATTCTCCTCTTGCATGAATATCAGCAAAGAAAAGATTTCCTCTATCTTGCTCCATAGCTTTTAATACATCACTTGGCATTGGAGTTAATGGATAGTTTGGTACACCTAAAATCATGCATCCAATTTTAAAATCTGGATTTATTTCGTGACCAATCTTAACTGCTAATGCACTTGCAACTAACTCATGATGCATTGCTTGATATAAATCTTGTTTACTTAACTTTTCTTTTGGAGTCCATATTCCAGCACTCATTAATGGAAAATGTAATGCTGAGTTAATTTCATTAAATGTTAACCAGTATTTTACCTTATCTTTATATCTTGTAAATACAGTTCTAACATAATTTTCAAAGAATCCTATAAGTCTTCTATCAACCCATCCATCATATTCCTTTGCAAGATGTAATGGTGTTTCATAATGTGATAAAGTAACTAATGGTTCAATACCATACTTAGCTAATTCATCAAAAACCTTATCATAGAACTCTAATCCCTTTTCATTTGGTTCTTTATCATCACCATTAGGGAATATTCTTGACCATGCAATAGATAATCTAAAAGTTTTAAAGCCCATTTCTGCAAATAACTTTATATCTTCTTTATATCTATGATAAAAATCAATACCAACAAGCTTCATATTATCTTCTGTTGGTTCTTCAGTTGGTGCTCCTTTTATTCCTCTTGGCATAACATCTTGAATTGATAGTCCTTTACCATCTTCATTATATGCACCTTCAAATTGGTTAGCAGCTGTAGCTCCTCCCCATAAGAAATTTTCTGGAAACTTAATCATTTTACATACCTCCACTTATCTCATTTAATAGTTAAGAAGATATAACTAGAATTTATCTAACTATTCTTCTAACTATTAAATTTTAATATTATATATTATTTAACTGCTTTTATAAGCTCATCTTTTTCATTAACATCTTTATCAATTAATGCTAGTACATCATTATAGCTATCTACATTTGTAACAAGGACTGGAGTAATTATTTCATATCCTTCTTCTTGTATAGACTTAATATCAAATTCAACTAATAAATCACCCGCTTTTACTTTATCTCCACTCTTAACATGAGCTTTAAAATGCTTTCCACCTAATTTAACTGTATCTAATCCTATATGAATTAATATTTCTGCTCCATTATCTGCAGTTAATCCTATGGCATGTTTTGTCTCAAATAATGCAGAAACTATTCCATCTACTGGAGCAACAGCTCTACCTACTCTTGGTATTATAGCGGCACCTTTTCCCATTATTTCTTCTGAGAAAGTAATATCATTAACTTGCTTTAAAGAAACTGCTTTACCTTCAATTGGAGATAATACAACTGAACTTGATGTAACTTCAGTTCTATCAACAGTTACTTCTTCAGTTACTTCTTCAGTTACTTCTTCTTCCTCTTCTTCATTATCAGGATCTTCAAATCCCAATACTAAAGTTAATACAAAAGCAATAACCATAGTCATTCCTGCAACTATTAATGCATTTACAAAGTTAGAACCACCTGCTGGGTTAATAAATTGAACTATTGATAAAATTGCTGGTGTAGCAAATACATAACATTTTAATCCAACAAAACCTGCATATAAACCTGAAATTCCACCTGCAATCATACATGCATATAATGGCTTCTTATACTTTAAAGTTACACCATACATAGCTGGTTCTGTAACACCTGCAAGGAAAGCTGAAACAGCAGCTGCACCTGACAATTGTTTTAAATCTTTATTCTTTGATTTTAAGAATACTGCTAAACAAGAAGCTCCTTGTGCTAAATTAGAACATAACATTCCAACTAATAATAAAGTGTCAAATCCAACATTAGGGTTATTTATGTTCATTATTGATAATGGAACGAAAGCCCAATGCATACCTGTCATAACTAATAATGGCATTAATGCACCCATAACCATTATAGCAAGCCATCCTGCTTTATCATAAATAAACACCATAGCTGATGATAATGCTTCACCAGCATAAAATCCTATAGGTCCAATAACTACTAAAGCAATTGGAAGTGCAATTAAAAGTGTTAACATAGGTTTTAAAAAGTTTTTTGTAACTGCTGGAGTAATCTTATCTGTAAATTTTTCAATATATGTCATAATCCATGCCATCATAATTACAGGAATTACTGAATAAGCATAACTAGCTGATGCTACTGGTAACCCAAATAGGGATATCTTTTCACCGGCATCAACAAGACCAATAAAATCTGGATACACCATAACACCAATTACAGCTGCTAATGTATATGCATTTATATTAAATTTCTTAGATGCTGAAATACAAAGTATTAATGGTAAGAAATAAAATGTAGCATCACCTAAAGCATTTAATATTGTATATGTTTGGCTAGTATTTGATAACACTCCAATCATCGGTAATATTACAAGTAAAACCTTGATCATACCAGCACCAACTATAGCTGGCATTGTAGCTGACATACAGCCTGACACTACATCTAATATAGTATTTATTACACCTTTTTTCTCTTTTACTCCATTAGAGCTTCCCTCTTGGAAATTTCCAAGCTTAACTAACTCCTTGTAACATGTCCCTACATTGTTTCCAATAATTACTTGATATTGTCCACCTTGTTTAGTAACACCCATTACTCCTTTTATTTTCTTTATAGCCTCATCATCGGCCTTGCTTTCATCTTTTAATACGAATCTAAGTCTTGTCATACAGTGTTGTACACTATTAACATTACTTTCTCCACCTATTTTTTCTAGTATCTTTTTTGCAACTATTGCATAATCCATTTTTATTATTCCTCCATTTAAAATATATAAATTTTAATGAAGTAAAGCCCATAACACAGAAAACCTCTGTTTACAGTAACTACCTTTCATAATTAAGCCTTTATTTATAAAAAAACCTAAGAATTATAGATGAGCGCTCAAATCCATAATTCTTAGGTATAGCCTACATTACTAGTAACAATCCTAAGTAAAATTCTAAATCTTTGATTTAGTTAATCAAACTTACTCAGCAAACTAAGAAAGCTGAGTTTCCTTTTAATCTTCTTTTATTACTCTTTTTATATGTACTGTTAAATACATCATTTCTTCATCTGAAATTTCGTGATTAAACTCTTTTTGTATATATTTTTTAATCTTCTCTGCACATAAATATTCATCTTTATATTGCCCTCTTATCATATCACAAAAATTATTATCATCACTTTTTATAACTTTTCCACTAAGCATTCTTTGTGCAAAAAACTTTAGGTGAGTAATAAATCTTTCATAATGAAGTGAGTATTCATCTAATTCTATATTGAAATGAAATTTAACTATATTTAAAATATTTTGAATGATTTTTGTTATATCTAAAGTATCATTCATATTTCTAGAATTTAGTTGTGCATTAACTATATGTAATGCTATTGATGCTGCTTCATCTTCAGGCAACTCGATGTTTAAACGTTTTTTTATAATAGCCAAAGCTTCCTTACCAATTAAAAATTCATGATTATAGAATCTTTTTATTTCCCATAATAAAGCATTATTAAAGTTTAATCCTTGCTTATATCTTTCAATTGCAAAGCTAATGTGATCTGTTAATGAAATATAAATATTATCATTTAATCTTTTACCTAAGGAATACTTTGCATAAGAAATAATTTCATTAGAAACTTGTATATATTCTAAAGGGATTTCCGATAGTAAAGTCATCAATTTATTAGAATCACTTTTATTTTCAATAGCATATATCTTCTCTATCTTGCTTTGATCTACTGTGTCTCCTATTTTCTTTTGAAAACCTAATCCACATCCCATAACAAGCACTTCTTTACCATTATTATCAAAGGTTCTAATCAAATTATTGTTTATTATTTTATCTATCTTCACCTATTATCCCCCCTTTTCACTGATTTTAAAGTATAAAAAAAGACCATACTCAAATAAAATAATATCTTTATAAAATATTATAAATAATTTGGTAAAGCCTGCATAACCAGTAACAACCCATATCTTTTATTAACTTTATGATAATGATATCATAAAGAATTTTTAGTGTCAATAAGATTAATACTTTTTTAATCTCAAACTGAAGAAAGTGGCTATCGCACTAAAAGTTTATACACAATATATTGTTTTATAATTAAAAATCAACATAATATATTGTAGTATTTATCCTTAATGCGACAGCCCCTTTCTTACTTTATTTATGAAACTGTTTTTGCAGAAACTATACTAACACCTGTTCCTAAAACATCTTCTATAATTACATCCCCAACTTTAATTGGAAGCTTAACAGAAACCTTGTTAATTTCCTTCATCACATCAAATATCATTCCCTTTGGAATAGGTTCCTCTGTTTTAACTGGTATAACCATATTATCACAACCATCTATTTTTACAGTTGAAGTTACTATTCTAGTCGGATTCTTAACCTCGTTTAATCCATAAACTTCTCCTCTTTTGCAAGTGTTTCCTTCAACCTTTTCTAACTCTATATCTACTGTTAAATGACATCCTCTAGGACATACTATGCATATTAATTCTTTTACCATTACTATTCACCATCCTCTAATGAAATTGTTATTGCTCCTTTAGCATTTTTAAGCTTATCTTTAAGAATTATAATTCTCTCCATTTCTGCTGGAACAACATGAGGCTTTTTAAAGCTTTGAATAACATTTCCTTCTTCATCCTTAACTACTATTTGTTTATTTTTAAATACATTTCTAACTCTCATAAATACATTTAAATTTCCATCTAAAGATTCAATTTCAAATTTTTGAGGAACTGTATAACTTATATTCTCTCCATTTTTTATTTCAGTGAAATTATTTAATCTCTTTTTACCTTTAATATATTTAGCAGCATTTTTTCCTGCATTCTTAGCTTCCTCAGTTACAAAATCAACTAAGTCATGAACATGGACAACATTACCACATGCAAATATACCCTCTCTATTTGTTTCCATACTTTCAAAAACTACAAGTCCATTAGTTCTAAGGTCTAATTCAACTCCTGCATTTTTTGAAAGCTCATTTTCTGGTATTAATCCAACTGATAATAATAATGTATCAGCATCAAATTCTATTTCAGTTCCTTTTATAGGTTGTCTATTTTCATCAACCTTAGCTATAATAACCTTTTCTAATCTTCCCTCACCTTTAACATCAATAACTGTATGAGATAAATATAGTGGAATTCCATAATCATCTAAACATTGAACAATATTTCTAGTTAATCCATTTGAATAAGGCATAAGTTCAACAACAGCCTCTACCTTAGCCCCTTCAAGAGTCATTCTTCTAGCCATTATAAGTCCAATATCACCTGATCCTAAAATAACTACTTTTTTACCTACCATGTAGCCTTCCATATTAATAAATCTTTGAGCAGCCCCTGCAGTAAATATTCCTGATGGTCTATCTCCTGGAATACTTATAGCTCCTCTTGTTCTTTCACGGCATCCCATAGCAAGTACTATAGATTCAGCTTCTATTGTTAAATATCCTTTTTCAGTATTTATAGCATGTATTATTTTCTCTTCTATTTCTAAGACCATTGTATCTAACATAACTTCTATGTTAGTTTCTTTTACCATATCAATAAATCTTCCAGCATATTCAGGTCCTGTAAGCTCTTCTTTAAAGGTATGAAGACCAAATCCGTTATGAATACATTGATTTAAGATTCCACCTAGCTCTTTATCTCTTTCTATAATTAATATTTTTTCTACTCCATTTTCATGAGCTTCATAAGCTGCTGCTAATCCAGCTGGGCCTCCACCTACAACTACTAAATCATATTTCATAACTAAATCCTCCTACTTTGTTTTTCCACTTATTATATATGAACCATTTTTATCTAAAAGCACTTCTTCTATATTCATTCCAGTTTCACGAGATATTATTTCTTGAACTCTAGGTCCACAGAACCCCCCTTGACATCTTCCACACCCTGGACGACATCTTCTCTTAACTCCATCAATAGTTCTAGCTCCTAAAGTTCTATTTATACTATCAACAATTTCTCCCTCAGTTATATTTTCACATCTACAAATTACTCTTCCATATCTACTATCTTTTTTAATTACATTTGCTTTTTCTTCTGGAGAAAGTTCTATAAAGTGTACTTGTTCTCTTTTTTCATTAAAATTATCTTTTTTCTCTAAAGCTAATCCACTTTTACCAAGCATTTTAACTAAATCTACTGCAATAGCTGGTGCTGAACTTAAACCTGGTGATTTTATTCCCGCTACATCAAAAAATCCTTTTACGTCTTTAGCTTCTCCAATTATGAAATCAGATTTATCAGCTATGGCACGAAGTCCTGCAAAGTTTCTAATATTTTCTCTAAAATTAACTTTATTAGTTGTTTTTAAAGAAACTTCTCTAACTTTAGCTAATCCATCATACTCTGTAGAAACTGAATCTTTATCCTCAGTGTCAATAGCATCTGGACCAACTAATAAGTTTCCATGAACTGTTGGGGTAACTAAAACCCCTTTTCCAAGTTTAGTTGGACATTGAAATATTGTCTTTTCAAATAATCTTCCTTGGCTCTTATCTAAAACATAATATTCACCTTTTCTAGGAGTTATCTTAAAGTCTTCCTCACAAACCATATTGTGAATCTTATCAGCATAAATACCTGCTGCATTTACTACAAATCTAGCTTCTATTACATCTCCATTTTCAAGTTTTATTTTGAAATTTTCATCTTTTTCAATACCAACAACTTTAGAATTTAGTCTTAATTCTCCTCCATTATCAATAGCATTTTCTGAAAGAGCTATAGTAAATTCATATGCTCCAACAATTCCTCCTGTTGGGCAGAATAAAGCTCCCTTTACATCTTTATTTAAATTTGGTTCCATCTCTAAAACTTCTTCTGCTGATAAAAGTTTTACTCCTTCCACTCCATTTTGGATTCCTCTATTATATAAAATCTCTAATTCTTTTTGGTCATCTTCATCAAAACCTATAATTAATGATCCATTTCTCTTAAAAGGAACTGATAAGTTTTTACAAAGCTCCTCAAACATCTTATTTCCTTCAACATTATATTTTGCCATTAATGTTCCTGGTTCAGGATCATATCCTGAATGGACAATTGCTGAATTTGCCTTAGATGCTCCCATAGCAACGTCATTTTCTTTTTCTAATTCTACAACCTTTAAATTATACTTTGTTAATTCTCTAAATATTGCTCCACCTATTACTCCAGATCCTATAATTGCTACATCATAAATCATTAAATATCTCTCCCTTTTTAAAAAATAAAAAAGAACCAAACTCAAAAAAGACATAAGAATATCCTTTTTGTGTCTAGCTCTCTTCTCTCTTATACACAAAATTAAAATTATTTATTAACTTTTATCTAATTATAGCACATTCAATCAAATTTTTCCAGAACTTTTTTAATCTTCAATTTCCCATTCCTTTGATCTTTCAACGGCCTTTTTCCATTTCTTATGATATTTATTTCTTCTTTCTTCAGAAATAGTTGGCTCAAATTCTTCACTTGCAAACCATAACTTAGCTATTTCTTCTTTATCACTCCAGTAGCCAACTGCTAACCCTGCAAGATAAGCAGCTCCTAAAGCTGTTGTTTCTGTAATTATAGGTTTAATTACCTTTTTGCCAACTAAATCTGCTTGGAATTGCATTAAGAAATTATTTCTGCTAGCTCCTCCATCTACTTTTATACAATTTATATCATATCCAACATCATTTATCATAGCCTCAAGAACATCTCTTGTTTGATATGCAATTGATTCAAGTGCAGCTCTTATTATATGATTTCTATTAGTTCCACGTGTTAATCCTACTATTGTTCCTCGAGCGTACATATCCCAATAAGGAGCTCCTAATCCAACGAAGGCAGGAACAACATATACTCCACCATTATCTTCTACCTTTGTTGCAAAGTATTCAGTATCACTAGAATCACTTATGATTCTTAATTCATCTCTAAGCCATTGAATAACAGCGCCTCCAACAAATACTGACCCTTCTAAAGCATATTGAACTTTTCCATTTAATCCAATAGCTATTGTTGTTAAAAGCCCTGATTTACTTTTAACAAGTTCATATCCTGTATTCATTAGTAAGAAACATCCTGTTCCATAAGTATTTTTTACATCCCCTTTATTAAATGCAGCTTGTCCAAATAATGCAGCTTGTTGATCACCAGCAATTCCAGCTATAGGAACTCTTATTCCACCTTTTGCTCCAAGGTTTGCATATCCATAAATCTCAGATGAATTTTTTACTTCTGGTAACATACTTCTCGGAATGTCTAATTCCTTTAACATTCTTTCATCCCATTCAAGATTTTTTATATTAAATATCATAGTTCTAGATGCATTAGTATAATCAGTTACATGAATCTTCCCATTTGTAAGCTTCCAAACAAGCCAACTGTCTACTGTACCAAATAAAAGCTCACCCTTTTCAGCTTTCTCTCTTGCACCTTCAACATTGTCTAATATCCATTTTATTTTTGTTCCTGAAAAATATGCATCAAGTATAAGTCCTGTATTTTCTTTAATATATTCTAGAAGCCCTTCTCTTTCTTTTAACTCATCACATATATTAGCAGTTCTTCTACATTGCCAAACAATTGCATTGTATATTGGAACTCCTGTATTTTTATCCCAAACTATTGCAGTCTCCCTTTGGTTAGTTATTCCAATAGCTGCTATATTTTCTTGAGTTATATTACACTTAGCCATAACTTCTTGAAGTACACTATATTGAGTTGCCCATATTTCCATTGGGTCATGTTCAACCCATCCTTCTCTAGGATAAATTTGATTGAATTCCTTTTGGCTTACCCCAATAATATTTTGCTCTTTATCAAAAATTATTGCTCTAGAACTTGTTGTTCCTTGATCTAATGCTACTATATATTTTTCCATAAAAAATCACCTCTTAATTTTATATCTTCCATATATCCTCTTTTGTTGTTGATATACATGTTGCTCCTGATTTTAAAGCTTCCATAACATCTTCTTTATCTGAAATTAAACCACCTACTATTAATGGCTTATATATTGTTTTCGATAATTCTTTAATAACCTTAAATAATAATCCTGGTAACATTTCTACTGCATCACATTCATCAACTAAATGATTTTTTGTGCTTTGAAAAGAAAGACTATCTAAAATGAAAACCCTCTGAATAGCTACTAACCCTAATTTTTTTGCACTTTTTACTGTTTGAGCCTTAGTGCTTATTATTCCATGAAACTTAGTTTTCTCTTTTAAATATTCCAAAACAATTTCTCTATTTGTAAGTCCATCAACTAAATCTATGTGCAATATTCCAATCTTATTTTTTTCTGATATTTTATTTGAAATTTCTATAATATCTAGAATATTACCAAATAGAACAAAAATAACATCAACATCAGCTTCTAATGCATTATTTAATTGGTCCATATCCTTTACAGCTGCCACAATAGGGTTGTCCTCAAGTATTCCTTTAAAATTAATCATTTTATATAGCCTCCTTAAAATTGTCTAAAATTAATATCTCCTTAAAATATAGTTGTATATACCATTGCGCCTGCTATAGCTCCAAGTATTGGTCCTACAATTGGAATCCAAGCATAAGCCCAGTCTGAGCCTCCTTTATTTTTTATAGGAAGCAAGAAATGTGCAAGTCTAGGTGAGAAATCTCTAGCTGGATTAATTGCATATCCAGTTGGTCCTCCTAAAGATACTCCTATAACTAAAATTAATAATCCAACTGCTATTGGCATAATTCCATCTACCATTTTTGAATCACCAAGCCCTAGGATTCCAAACATTAAAACGAAAGTACCTATAAACTCAGTTAAAAAGTTCCATTTATAATTTCTAATAGCTGGTATAGTACAAAATGTACCAAGCTTTGCATCATGATCTTCAGTAGACTCAAAATGATTATAATAAGTTAAATAAACAAGTACAGCGCCTATAAAAGCTCCTATAAATTGCGCTATACAAAATACTATAACCTGACTCAAAGTTAATCCTCCAGTTATACCCAATGCAATAGTTACTGCTGGATTAAATACAGCTCCACTCATCCTAGAAAATATATAAACAGGAATAGCTACTGCTATTGCCCATCCTACAGTGACTACAATAAGATCAGCTCCATTACCCTTAGTTTTTTTAAGAGATATGTTTGCAACTACTCCATCCCCTAACAATATCAAAAGTGTAGTTCCAAAAAGCTCAGCCAAGAATTGATTTACCATGACTCTCCACCACCTAGTAATTAATATATTTAATTTTAAAAAACTTAAAATAAAAAAGAGCTAAACAAAAAAAATTAAATTTTTTTCTCGTGTTTAACTCCAAATACTCTTACACAAGTTGAATATATACG
>OLPD01000657.1_pt1 | contig 23381 bp, 29 predicted proteins | sample 1672111 | NCBI WGS metagenome assembly OLPD01 (sample SAMEA3136646, study PRJEB25190) | human gut metagenome
AAGGAGGAATATAGAACACTTCCTCAATGATGGAAGTTTGTGAAGATAGCAGGTTCTTTTTCGGGCAGGCCGATCTGTTGCTTGCCTATCTGGATACTCTTCATCAAAAAGGCCATGTTGCGGCCAAGGGTGCGCATGGTCTGCAAGCCCTCGGCATCTGCGTCGGAAAGCTCTGCTGTAGGGCCGTGGAGCTCATTCCAGTAGGTGGACGATACCACAGGCATACATGCATTGGTAAAAAACTTGTTGAGAGCATCAAGCGATGCCGTTGCACCCGCGCGCCGCAAGGTTACCACAGCGGCACCAGGTTTGAAAGAAAAAGCGTCGACACCTGCGTAGAAAAGGCGATGCAATACGGAAAGTAACTGACCTGTAGGCTGCGCGTAATAGACAGGAGAACCAAACACAAAACCGTCTGCGCTTCGAGCTTTCTCAAGGATGTCGTTCACTACATCATCCCCAAAAATGCATTGGTTTTCTTCCGCGGATTGACAGTGGTTGCATCCAGCACAGTCCCGTACCGGGTTTGCACCCAAACTCACAATCTCCGACGAAATCCCCACCCCCTCGAGTGTTTTCGCAACCTCGTTGAGCGCGCGAAACGTGGTTCCGTTTTTCTTAGTGCTTCCATTAATCATCAGAACCTTCATATGCAATGACTCCTTTCTGTATCAGCAGTCAAAATGGTTGTCGAAAACTTGATCGCCATCAGCAGTACCACTACTCCCAGAACCATGCCCCGAGAGAGATTCGGCGTTATCGTATTTTCACTTCCCATGAAGAGCCTCCTTTCCTTTATCTAGCTCTCCAAGAGAAAAGATGACGTAGTTTAGACAGTCAATCTGGCATCCGTGACGGTGAAGCTTGTTGACGGCATCACGGCGATGAGTCCGAAGCGCCTCGGTCACTTCGAATCTTTTACCCGCCTCGATAAATAATTAGCACTGCTTCGCCTGCACCTCCTCAAGTTCGGAATCCAAAATGACTTGATAGATGCGACAGCGTTCGTCAAAAACGTAAACCATAATGCTATCTTCAAGAAGTTTCGCTTCACACTGCAGATATGTCTAATACTTTGTTAGTATATATAGAAATACGTTTTATGTATTTCTTAGCAAGGAGCCCAATGGAAATTAGAACGCTACACTACTTCCTTGAAGTGGCACGAGAGAGAAACATCACTCACGCGGCTGCCCGACTCCATGTGACACAACCAACACTTTCGCGTCAGATCAAGGCGCTCGAACGAGAACTTGGTAAGAAACTGTTCACTCGCAGCAACTACCATATCGAGCTCACAGAAGAGGGAATGCTGCTGCGGAGGCGAGCTGAGGAAATCCTAAAAATGGTGGAACTCACCGAGGAAGAGTTTCGATCGCTCGATGGCGATGGCGGTGACGTTCGATTCGGATGCGCAGAAACCGAAGGCCTCACCTCCTTCTTCAAAGCGTTGCGCTCAATCCAACATACACATCCTCGTATTCGTTTTCACATCTTCACAAGCGGGATGGATGCCGTCAACGAGCGCCTTGACCAAGGCTTGCTGGATGCTGCTGTCATCGTGCAGAGCGTAGACTTGTCGCGTTACAACCACCTCCAGCTGCCAGGATCTACGCGCTGGGGACTTTTGGTGCCAGAAAGCGACCCACTTGCGCAGCATGAGGTTCTATACCGACAGGATCTTGTTGGCCTACCCCTCATCTGCTCACGACAAGGCCTCCAAGAGGAGAACCTTCGCTGGTTCGGAGAAATACAGGACAGCCTCGATATCGTTGCAACCTACGATATGCTCTACAACGCTGCACTTATGACGCGCTGTGGTATCGGCTATACGCTAGGATTCGAAGGAATCGTTGCTACCGGAAAAGAAAGCGGACTACGTTTCCTTCCTCTAGAGCCCGAACTCTCCTCGCCGATGTACGTCATATGGCGCAAGTACCAAAAATTCACACCAGCTTTTAATCTCGTGCTCGATGAACTGACACAACGCTTTGGAAACTAAGTCGAGCAGGCAAACTGCCATGCATGAAGCAAAGTTCGCAAGCCACTCTCATAAACAAGATGGTTTTTGTTTAAAACTCGTTATACGAACAAAAGCTTCAATACTCTTAACTCGTAGAAGCTTTTCATAAATGAATTCTGTCACCTTCATAAGACGATTGTAAGCAATATAAATGCATCAGTATCTTGTAACCAAATACGGCTATAGTAGCGTTGCGTTATGATGATGCTGTAAGCTCATCAGGATCGCTTTCAATTTTCTTAAGAGGATGCAATGCAAAAGGAGAACATAAAAACTCCACTTGCAAAGCACATTGAGCTTACCTTTACTTACTATTTACAACAAAGCCACTCCATTATTTTTCCAACGGAGCGGCTTTATATGTCATTGATTAAATATTAGATACGACATGCGACTTCGACACACTACATTAAAACCTTACCCGTATTCCAGGCACGACCCACTTCTTCGCCAACCATGCGATATGTCATATGAGATGCGTCATATACCAAAGGCTGAAACTTTCCAAAATCAACCTTTCCATCTTCGTCCAAAATTTCCTCGTCTACAACTACGTTTATCACTTTACCAACAATACGAGCACCGTGTTCGTCGCCCTGAATTTCAGTAACCTCACATTCCATAGTTAATGGATATTCTTCAATAACAGGAGCATCCACAAATTCAGACTTCACAAACGTAAGGCCGCTCTTTTCCGCCTTGTTAACCTTACTACCACTCTCGATGCCAAAGTAATCAGCAGAAACAACATTGCCCTTATTGGCAGGCGCAACGGTAAATGCACCTTTCTTTACTATGTTCTCAGTGGTCTTATGATCACCAATATTAAAGCAAATTTCTTTACGCGTGCATTCACCTGCCCATGCAGCGTTCATGGCGTTAGGTACGCCATTTTCATCATACGTTGCAATAATGAAAACTGATTGAGGGAACAATTCCCCTTCGCTACCTAAATTCTTCTTAGCCACATCGAATCCTTTCGCTTGCATTGAATTTTTCTTCAATTCGCAGTATTGTTTGATAACGTAAGAAAGACAAGTACTGGTTTTAACACCAGGTACTTACTTGAAAGAAAGTGTAGTACTTCAAGATATAAGAAGTTTTCTTCGTAGGCTTTAGGAGTTTCTCGATTATCTAAAGTGGTTCACGTTTTTAGGGGAACTACCGCAATGCAAGAACGGAAATAATTATGATTGACCCTATTGAGAATGCTGATTTTAGTCAAACCGGCTACAGCTATACGCTATCCCTCATCCAGGGCAAGCATAAAATGGTCATCCTGTATTGTTTGATGGAATACCAACCAGTTCGCTTTAACCAGATGCGCCGTTACTTAGGTGGTATAGCTGATAAAACGCTTTCAGCTAACTTGAAAGAATTAGAAGTCGACGGTTTAATCAAACGTAAAGAGTACCCACAAGTACCCCCTAAAGTGGAATACACACTAACTGAATTAGGAGAATCATTGATGGAAGTTCTCGATCAACTATGCGTTTGGGGCACTAAACACATGCCGAGATAACTTCGGAAACATCAACTCTAAAAACGTCTGGTGCAAACCATGCTCTGACACAATGCCATTTAGTATATAGACATTAGCAAATCTATTATGCACACGCATGAATGACATCGTGCAAAAATTGAGTTGCGCCAGGTGCCACTTCTTCATAATAAGCGTGAAATCTTTCATCGGTAATATATCCATCAGCCAAAGCCTTATGAGCTTCTGGAGTATACATATCATCGGGCCAATACATACAAAGCCAATGTCTGTGCATAGCAACTAACTTTCGCGCTTCAGGCCCTTCGGTGTCCCCGCTCTCCACTGCACGACGCAGCTGTTCCTTAATGGCAAGTTCCAATTCGTCAGCCTGCAAGTGTGCAGCTTCACCCATGGCTACATACTTCTCGTTCGCCTTATCCATGACTTCATCACCATAGACCGCGCGAAGTTCATCGCCAAACTGCTGCTCGTTTTCGTCCACCTCGCGCCAACGCTTCAAGTGTGGCAACAGCGTAGCCATCAAAGACACCGCTTCATCAAGCGAAACCCCCAATGCTTTTGCTTCCATGGGAGCAGTAGCCTCAATAAATTCATCCATGGTCATACCTTTTGCCGTAAAATCGCCCTGGTCATAGCAGTACTTGCAAAAATCAGCACTTTTCGATCCATCCGCCTCGGTACCATGCATTTCTTCATCCGGAATAGGCATGCTGCAACACTGACAGTAATAACTCATAGGCATATCGAAAAAGCGCTCCAGCGGCACGCCGAACGTAACGCAAATAAGTTTCACCATATCAATGCCAGGCATTGTCTCACCCGTTTCCCAGCGCGAAACCGCCTGTCTGGTAACGTAAAGTCTGCGTGCCATTTCTTCTTGGGTAATGCCTGCTTCCTTTCGGATGGCAGTGATAGTATCTTTAATTGGCATGAGGTCTCTCCTTTGCAGCGTTTTGAAATTCACTAGCCGTGACTAACAGTCCTTTGCTTTCATGCTCATCAAACTCAGCCTGTGTACCACCGATACCGTTCAGCCTGCATTCATTCTCTCTGATGACATTAGACCAAAACAAGAAACAGCTTGTTGCGGACTGCAATTCAAGCAACAGCAAGAAGAGCCCAAGGAAACAACGCAGTGCTTGCGAATTTACATAAAATTGACTTTTGGGACACTGCGGAATCATAAACTAGTCCACAGTAAATAATTCTACATGCTCTCGTTTCAGCACCATCAAGCAAGGAGTTCCTATGGACGCAAGCGATTCAGAGGTCTCTATACCACATTCTCTCCTTAATGCATCATGGAATATCCAGGTAGACGAGACATATGCCCAGCGTATGATTCGCGCCCACAACAAAGCATACCGTCGCAAAACTGGCAAAGGTTACTTCGTCTTTTGTCTTTTGCTTGACCTACTTGTAGTAGCCGGAACAATAAAATGCCTGGTTGAAGGCCTGAACATTTTCGATGCGCTCAATGGTTTTGCTGGAATAATCGGGGCTTATATCCTGTTTCCAGGGCTAACGATTTTCTTCGGTATACTCGCGTTCGGTCCCGACAAAGGCAGCTTCTTTGGGCTCAAGCGTGCGGCGCGTCAGTTGGCGGAAGAACTCGTTCCTAACGGAGTAGGAACTCTATCCGTACAAACCGACGCATCGGGCATAACGCTATCCTCTAAAGCGGACACCATGCATATCCCCTATGCCGCTTGCTATAGCACCGCTGTTATAGATGGAGAAACGTTCGTACTTGTGGGAAACGGTGAAGAACAGTCGGTCCTTTACCATATGGCAGGCAACAACGCCTACCTGCGCGACAATATTGGTTTTGCTTTTGCTGCGCCAGCAGAATTAGCTGCTTCAATTGTCGAAACAGGCAAAGCACAATTATCAGAACTTAAAACGGTTTCTTCAAAGGAATAAATATTCTGTATATTTACAAATCGCATCGTAAAAAAATTGCATGACATGCACGACAATGGTCTGCCCATTCTTTCATTTGTTGCACAACAACCAACCACTGATGGCGAAATTGCAGTAATCAGTTAAAAGTAAGACGTATAAACTAGTACCCGCAGTTCTTACCTGCTTTGCAATATCGGATCAAAAGGACACCATGAGCACCAGCAGCAACAAGCTTATTCCCCTCGCTGAAGGAGAAGCCTTAGCGCTCTTTGCTGTAACGCTGTACTCGCAGGCGCTTCTTTTGCTGGTGGGATGCGTGCTCTGCATGGTTTCCTTTGGTATTTCTTCTAATAATTGGCTTGATGCAACCATTGGTTTTGGTTGGGTGAAACCCATAATTGCTTCGCTTACCGCGTTTCCCGCATCCAACACCATCGCTGCAGGATGTGCAGCTGCCTTCATTTTCTTTGTTATAGCGTGGTTAAACGAACGGCGCGCATACAAAACTGAAGCAGGACGCGCATCAATTAAAGCTGCACGTCAAGGTATCGACGGCGAACTTCCCCGACTACCCCTTTTCGCTCTAATAGTTCTTTTTGCCCTTATTGGCTTTATTGAAGAGCTGCTTTTTCGCTACGCCATCTTTACGCTTGCAAACGCACTGCTTTCTTCCTTCTTGCCAGCCCCTTTAACGCTTGCCATAGCGCTTCTCGTGTCTTCCCTAGCCTTTTGCCTTGCACACACCAGATACCAAAACCTGTCCACCATCGCCGTAATATTTGCAATGGGGCTCCTTTTTGGCGCAGTTTTTGCCACCACCAACAGCTTGGCAATTGTTGCGCTGGCCCACGGCTTATACGATTTAGCTGTAGTTATATGCAAGCGTATCCAGATGAAACGCGATCCAAATTATTTTGATGGCGAAGTTCCAACGCGAGTGTTACTGAATAAGCACGAGTCCGAACCCACTTGATGCTCTAAAATAAGCAAAGCGTTTAATCGTACGAACACTTTAAAGTACGATTAAACGCAATATATAGCATGTACACGCGCCCATGTACGCACTAGCGCATTGGTAATCGATAACGATTATCCAAACTAGCTGCACAAGGCTGCAAGCACATGCTAAAACAATCAAACAAGGGAAGGGACAACTATGCTTCACGAACTCACATTCCCCTCATCCAACGGACGCGACCAGGTAACGGGCTGGATTTATGTTCCCGCCACTGAACCAGAAGGCATCGTACAGCTGGTTCATGGTTTTGGCGAACATTCCCGCCGTTATTTTCACATGATTGTTGCGTTAATGGATGCTGGCTACATTGTTGCTGCCAACGATCATGTTGGCCACGGCGCAACCGCAATCACCAACAACACCTGGGGCGACTGGGGCGATGCAGGTCCTCACACCATGATGGAAGATGAAAAGCTGTTCAAAGATCTTGTGTGCGAAAAATATCCTGATCTTCCCTACTTTATGTTTGGTCACTCTATGGGCTCCATGATCGCACGCGATTTTTCCGCAAAATACGGCGAAGAACTAACTGGCGCTATTTATTGCGGAACCCCTGGCATCTTTAAGAACACTCACGAAGTTCGTGCCAAACTTGACCAAGCTGTCGAAGCAGGAGGCGCTCACGAATCCGACCCCGCCTTCGTAAACGAACTTATGGGCTGGATGTTTGCTCGTTGCTCCGAAGGTGCAACGCTAGGCAACGAATGGATTTGTCATGATCCGTACGTCCAAAAAGACCACGCTGAAGACCCCTTCGATGCATTCACTCATCCTACCCACAACATAAGCCTTCGCGACTTCATTGATATGATGCTCTGCATCGAAAATGAAGAATGGGCAAAGAAAGTTCCTCAGAATTTACCCATCCTGCTTATTGCGGGCGACCAAGACCCTGTAGGTAATTTTGGTGAAGGCGTATACCAGGTTGCAAATTGGTTAATCGATACGGGTCATGAAGACGTTATTACTAAGCTGTATTCGGGTTATCGTCATGAAATTCATAACTATGACGACATTAAGTTCGATGTGGAAGAAACCATCATCAACTGGCTTGATATGCAGGACTAACGCAAAACTACTGCTCCACCTCACAATTGCGTAAGAGTTAACGTGTGACAAGTGCCCTGTCCACTTGTCACGCTTGTTCTTCCCCTTTTTCGTAAGCGGTAAATTCAGCAAGAAATCCCTTTTCATCAAGGGCTTCTATAATTTCATCCAATACTTCTTGGGATTCAGCACTAATGTGATGAAAATGATATCCATCGGTTATAGCCAAAAGCGGGCTTGAAACACCATTATTAAGCTGCTCCACAAACTTTTGAACATCTCTGCGGTTTTTCACATTCAAAGGCGCTTCAAGCTTCGCATACGTTCTGTGATTTACTAAAACGTCCTCAACACAACCGCCCAAATCGACGACAAGATTAAGTTCCTCTTCGATGCGCTCGGGGCTATGCCGCACCTTCACCAACCTGCGAGGATTAGCATTCGACTCATGTAAAACATAGCCTCGGTTAGTAGATATTATTTCGTAGCCTGAAGTGCGAAGGAGCGCAATATCCTGCACAATAATCTGTCTACTTACTCCAAGCATTTCCCCTAAAGCAGTTCCCGATTGAGGAGCTTTGCTTTCTTGAAGAATCCTAATTATTTCTGTACGACGAGAAGAATTTGTCATAAAAGACCCTCTCTAAAACAAATTAGCTTCTTCATTGTACGAAAGGCTCGAAAGTAAATAAACCAGGAGGCAATGCTTAAGCCCAGTATTGCCTCCCCCTAAAAAGGTAATGCTCAACTCTGATAATACTCTGACCGTCAATACTCTAACTGGCAACACTTAGTGAAGACAATACTTAGCCTTACGCTTCCTCATTGCTAAGATCACTTAAAGGCTGTCCTTTTGTTTCTTTTCCAAAAAGTGCAATCACCAGTGCGACTACCGCAAATGCTGAAGCCAGCATAATAAAAACTACCGTAAAGCCAAGCCCTTCACCAAACGAAGCGTAAACCAAAGGCACAATAAACGGAGCAACGAAAGCACCTATACGACCAAAGCAAGCCGCCCAGCCCGTACCTGATCCACGCACGTCAGTGGGATACACTTCTGGTGTGTAGGAATACACACAACCCCAAGCACCCAACGCAAAGAAATACAGCAAGCAACCAGAAGCCAATATCTCCATCTCCGATGCTGCATGACCAAACAACCAGGCTGCAAGTGCCGTACCAGCAAAGTACGCAATCAGAACTTTCTTTCTGCCAATTCGCTCAATGAGCCAAGCAGCACTGAAGTAACCAGGAAGCTGAGCCAAGCACATAATTACCGTAAAGCCAAAACTGGTAACCAGAGAAAATCCTTGAGCTACCAGCAAGCTTGGAGTCCATAAAACGAACCCGTAGTAGCCAAAGTTAATTCCAAACCAAATAACCCACAACACCAACGTAGCCCGAAGGTTCTTTTTTGACCACAGCTGAGCAAAAGATTTCCATGCGGACGTTTTAATAGCGCTTAAGTGCGTTTTTTCTTCATCGGAGACAACAACACCTGCGGCAGTTTCCATTTTGGTAACTATTTCATCAGCCTGTTGGTGTTTGCCCACAAGATCAAGATATCGGGGTGATTCAGGAACCATAACACGAAGCACCGCAGCAAACAGTGCGGGAATTGCCCCTACCAAAAAGGCAATACGCCAACCATACATAGGAATAAGCAGATAAGCTACCAGTGCTGCAATAATCCAGCCCCAAGCCCAGAAGCTTTCCAAAAGTACCACGTTTCTACCACGATATTTAAGAGGAGAAAATTCGCTTACCAGGGTTGATGCCGCCGGCAATTCTCCGCCAAGACCAAGACCGGTAATGAAGCGACAGACAACCAACATGGTGAAACTAGAAGAAACACCACAAAGAAAACTTCCCACGCTATACATAAGCAATGTAAAGAGAATTACCTTGCGCCGGCCCCATTTATCTGAAGCGATGCCCGAAAATGCCGCACCAATAATCATGCCAAAGGTGCCCGCACTTGCCAGCATGCTCTGATCAAGTGGAGACAAAACCCAGTCGCTCCCCACTGCTGCCAAAACACCTGAAACCATTCCCTGGTCCATTGCGTCAAAAAGCCACCCGATACCAACTATCAAGAGGACCTTATTCATGGTAGGTGTCATAGGAAGGCGTTCGAGCCTTTGTGCAATGTTCATTATCTCCTGCTTTGCTAGTTCGTGTTTCATGTTTTCATCTTCAAAGAAGCATGACTAACCATAGCACAGCATATACATATGACAAGACACTTGTTTTGACAAATTACAAAAAAAGAAACATGTAAGTAATCTGTTCCGAGCCTGTTCCGTATAAAAATGCCCGAAGACAAAAAGATTCTCCAGTTTCTTTTGCTGCTTTTCAAACATAATTAAGGTAATCATAAAAGAGGAAGTTCAAATCTCGAAAACTCCCCCTATTCCATTTTGCAACTTAACGCACTGAATGGAAACGACCCTAAGGAGTCTACAATGTATGATCTCAAGAAGGTAGAATCTGATTTTCCTTGGGCACTTGAAGGCAGATCATTAGATGACCCACGTAATAATCCAGGTTATAACTCTTTTGAATATCTTCCCCAAGGATGGGGTGATGTGATTCAAAAGCACCTGCTGTTACTAGAAAAAATTTTGACCGATTACAATATCATTGACAGGATTTGCGTAGCACAAGTTAAAGAAAAATACGGAACTCTGCGCTTCTATTATGATCTCGTGCCGCTCTCTTTTAAGGATGACAACAACAAAGAAGATATTAACAAAATTCCCGAAGCAGCAAGAAAGGCCGTCAACCAATGCGTAAACGACCTGGAAAATGCAACACAAAACATCTGCTGCTACTGCGGAACAACAGACAATGTAACTTGCAGGGATGGCTGGGTGCATTATTCCTGTGATGCCTGCGAAAACTCTCCTGCATCACAACCTGCCCAAACTGCCAATCAAGCAACGTCACCAAAATGATTTGGGGTATACCTATGCTTACCAACGGTCCTAAGGAGCCTGCAATGTATGATCTCAAGGCAATCGTCTACGGCGCTGCTGTGAGAGATGCCCTCGGAGTACTATTTGAATTTCAAGGTCGCAATACTTTCCAGTGCACACATATGGCATCTGGTGGCGTACACGGCATGCCCGCCGGAACGTTCTCGGATGATACGTCGTTGCTTATTGCCACCTGCGACAGCATTCGCGCCTGCAATGGCGAAATCGATACCAACGACATGACAAATCGCTTTCGCAACTGGCTCAACAACGGAGACTACGCCATTGATGGCAAGGTGTTTGATGTCGGCAATGCTACCGCCACCGCACTCAACGAAGGGCGCGGCCTCACCCACGAGCAATCCAACGGCAACGGCTCGCTTATGCGAATAGCGCCACTTGCACTCACAGATGCCACAGATCAACAAATCGCTGAGGTCTCCGCTATCACACATGCCCGCCCCATCTCCACCACTGCCTGCATTGTTTTTGTGCACATCCTGCGCAAAGTAATGCACGAAGTAGACCTCCCCGCCGCTATACACAGCACCATCCCCGACAACGAGCAATTCGCTTTTCTTGCCGACATCGAGAATAAGAGCCGCGATGAAATCCAATCCACGGGATTTGTTCTCCACACGCTTGAAGCAGCACTTTGGTGTAACCTCAACACAGAAAGTTACGCTGAATGCGTACAGGAAGCGGTAAATCTTGGCAGCGACACTGACACCTCCGCATGCGTGGCAGGTGCACTTGCTGGAGCAATCTACGGACACGACGCCATCCCTGAACAATGGCTTAAAACTCTGCGCGGAAAAGACATTATAGATGCTTGTCTCTTTAAAACAGAATGACAGACTGAATGAAGTCGTATTGCCGAGAAAATACAAACTGGGATCTAAATCGAAGATTCTACTGAATTCATTTTAAGTCAAAGTTACGCCTCGAGCTTTAAAACTCCAAAACATTCAGGTTTATGAAAATTGAGAGTGTCGCTTTCTATCGCATTCCACGAAAGATAATGCTTTTGTTCAGTCAGGTTTCCGCACTTGTAAAAGTTGCCACGAAGCTGCATTCCCGATTCCACAAAAAACTCGGGATAAAATGATCTAATAAAATCAAACGGAACGCAGTAGGTAATCTCCCAGCCATCTTCAGTGCGCGTCGATACCGCATTAAAAAGATTATCGGTTCGTACAAGTCGCGTACGATCGGTTTTCGTTGTCCCAATTTGAACACAAACTGCACAATTTGGATTAAATTCAAAATTTAAATAACGTGCATCTCCCGTAACTGGCGCGATAAAAAATTCCAAGCAACTATCTTCATAGGTGTTAGCTAAGAGATCCGATTCGGGATATTCGGCACGAATGTGCTCCTCTTGAGCCCACATTCTTACATAAAATGCATCATCGCTATAACAAAGTTGCGCATAGGCGGAAATATCAACGGGATCAAGCCATTGTTGGTTGTTTATATCAAGTACTGGAACATTACCCCAATCAGGTTCACCATCCACCCGTATAACAGAATACGTTTTCAGAGAAGATTCATTCACTTCTCCCCCGCTAGCTTTCTCTGTCTCGGATTCAGTTTTGGAAGTATCGTTTTCATTTGAAGTGCCTGTGACAATCCCCGTCTCATTAGAGGAGCCTTCTGTTCCTTGGTTAGAATTCTGCGAGCATCCCGATAAGAAAAAAGAGACCACCAGCATGGAAGTTACCAGCACGACAAGTGCTCTTATCATTTTTCGAGTCATGACAACCTCCACTTCACATCTGAAAGTAATTCAAATTTAAAAGCAACATCCAGTTATTTGACTTCTAAAAATTATCTGGATATTCGATCTGCTGCTTCTCAGTGCGGGGGCACACACTTAAATGGAATTTTAATCATATTTTATTATGACCGTAATTGCTTCATATCCTACTTAAGCTCCTTTCGAAGCGCCACGATAACTGCAACAGATATATCACTTCCGAAAAAAAGTAATATGATAAGTAGCACACGAAACATTCCTAGACTTACAAAGTTAAGGGCTCGAATATGCTCTAAAACAGACAAAACAAGCATTCAATTGAGGAGCACTACTATAAAAAAAGAAACATTTGACTACATCGCTAAGCGTGTTGATATCCTCGCAGTATCTGATTTCAGCACACAAATTACCAAAGATGCAGCGCTTGCATGGAAAAACGCAGTGGCAGCCGATAATAGCGATGCTGCAGTAGAAGAAGCAACCACTAATTTGCTCAACATCCTTGAAGGTCGTCCCACAACCATTGATGGTGTTATCGCATTTTTAGAGAGTCCAGCAAAAGAAATGATGGGCGAAGAAGCAGCGGCGCAAGGCTTAGCTGCACAACTTGCACGCAAAGAAGCTGGAGCTAAATGATGCGATTGCGAAGCATGCAGTGCCGCAACTGAAATCCTCGCAAAATTTGGGCGCATCGCAGATTTGCCGCAAAACTAGCTTTTTTGGCAAAACTGTTCTTGTCGGGTCGATAATCCCCTATTCAGAGCTTCTAAAAGTCCATAAAGCATGTGAATAGGCTATGGATCCAAGTCTCATATTTGCCAATTAAATATGTTTTGGCAAATTAACGCTTTATCGGGTTGAAGTTAAACAACGTTACGAAAAAACCTCAACCCGATAAAGCAATTTTTTGCCAAAAAGAAGCATTTTTACTCATTACTTTTCCAAACCAAGAATTCCAGTATGACCCTGGCGGCAATCATAACGTCGGCAGGGTCATAAGCAAGGTGCTTTCTACTACCTAAAATGATCTTCGAATGGGTAAAGCGACGAACGGGATCTGTGATACCATGAACGCACATTCCCCGACGAAAGGCTTTCCATGACTACCGTTATAGCACGACACACACTCGCGAGTTTATGTATCGCCTTTATTCTGGTAGCTTCGTTAACAGGCTGCTCTTCAGCCGAACAAAATCAATCAGCAGGAGAACAGCAAAACACCTCGCAGAGTCAAACCGCTAATCAAAATGCATCCGAAAACACAAACAACAGCGAAGGAAACGAAATGCAACCTTCTTCTGATTTTATGCAAGTTGCCATAGATGAAGCTTATCAAGGCATTCAAGCCGGTGACGGTGGACCCTTCGGTTCAGTGATTGTGAAAGATGGCGAAATAGTAGGACAGGGCCACAATCGGGTACTCGCCGAAAACGATCCCACTTGTCATGGTGAAATGGAAGCAATTCGTGATGCCTGCAAAAACTTAGGAACGCATGATCTTTCAGGCTGCGAGCTCTACACTACTGCTGAACCATGCCCTATGTGTTTAGGGGCAATTCTCTGGTCCAATATGTCGCAGGTATATTATGGATGCACGCGTCAGGATAGTGCTGAAATAGGTTTTCGCGATGATGCCTTCTATCGCCAATTAAATGGCGAAGAAGAAACCGTAGATGTACAAGAGTTCGATAGGGATACCTGCCTTGAACTTTTCAATGACTATGCAGCCGAAGATGCCCAGCGCTACTAATTATCAAAACCACATACGCTAGAGCGACAATACGATGTTCATTATATAGTTATCTGCTAAATCACTACTCAATTGTTGCCTCGGCATTTAATTATCACCCTGCTAGGAGTTTCTGTGCGTACACCACGTTCTCGCCTTTCAAAAGGCTTTTCTCTCGAAAAACGCCTCATAGATTGCGAACAAGCTCTAGAACTATATCCTGGTGTTTGGCGAGGAAAATGGAACAAATGGGGTTACGGAAAACCGTACCAACGAATCATTCTTGATCTTGGATGCGGCAAAGGAGAATATACAGTTGCATGCGCAAAACTTCATCCCGATACCCTGTTTATTGGGCTCGATATTGAAGTAATTTGCGCTATTAGAGGTGCCGAACGAGCAATCGATCAAAAGATTCCAAATGCAGTATTCGTCTGCGCAAAGGATCCCGATTTAACCGAACTTTTCGCTCCAGAAGAACTCAGCGGCATTCTCCTCAACTTCCCCACTCCTTACCCAAAAAAGAAACGAGCACCGCTGCGCCTAACCTATCTCGATCGCCTCGTAACGTACCGTAACGTTCTTGCTCCCAAAGCCTCCGTTCGTTTGAGAACTGACAGTTTTCCTTTGCGTGACTTTTCCTTAACTCAATTAGAACTTGCCGGCTACGATTTAAAATGGAAAAGCGACGATGTTCGCAAGCTTTTCCCTGATGAGCCTCTAAGTGCATACGAACAAAAGCTCACCGCACAAGGAAACACCGTCTATGGGTTTGAAGCGGTGCCAGGCTCTTTACCTGAGCAAATCATACAAACAGCTCCTTTGAGTCTTGTAAGCTATTTACCCGAAAATGTTGAAGACTTAGAATACATTCCTCATGGAATGCAAGGATGCGTAGCAAACATGCGCGGCCGTCGTGCTAATCGTCGAAAAAAGGGATTGTCCGAATGGACTCGCCCCATTATTTAAAAAACGCTTTTATAGCGCTTGCTCTACCTGAATGTTGCTTGCGAATTATTACGCACCTGTATATGCCTCCTCTGCAGAGTTGCTAAAATCTTGGGCTTCCAACCATATACGCTCTTCATCGGTTTCTGGTATATCAATTCGCTCCAGTTTAAAAACAACGGGACGAGTACCATCGTTACAACATGCAATCATCATGCGTTCGTCATTTGTCCAACCATGCATAATTGAACCACCCTGAAGTGCCGTGTAGATATAGCGACTGACACAATCCCATGCTTCAGCACACGGAAACTGAGGATCTAAGTCGCGTCCAAAATGCCAAAAATCATCCTTGCCATTTTCACGCTCAAACAAAAATGTTTGACCAACTTCAAAACAGGGGCAAGGGCCGCTTTGAGGATCCGCTAAATACTTACCTTGCAAATCTTGAAAACATTTTTTATCGAGTACCGTTACTTTGCACGCATGCTTCAGAGCTGTTCTCCTCTTTTAGTGGTTCCCTTAGATAATTATTCCAAACAACAGCATAACAGTGCCCCAAATCATCAGATGTGATCTGAGGCACAAAATCCCATTAATTCTTAGGAAAAGATTTATTCTTCGTACAATTCAATGATGGCATCATCTTTGATTACGAATGCCAAACGTGCATCACCTAAAGCCTCGGGTCCAAAAATAACACGATCGGCATCGTTCATGTAAGTTTCTAGCTTATCCACTTTGTACGCAACATGGGGCTGTTTGGATAAAATCTCTGGGAAACGAGTGCCTTCCTCGAACTTCAAATACTCAATTTTGTAGTCGTATTCATCCACGCTTTCGTTCACCCAAAAGCCACCCCACTCATTGAACACCATGTTGGGCTTTTTATTGAGCACCGGAATTCCTACATGCATATATTCAGCAGACATAATGCTACCTACTTTCCAGATTACCTACCGCCCACAAAACGAGCAGTGCAAAACACTTCTTCCAAAATACGATCTTCGCCTGCCACCGCAGAAAGCTAAGCCGGAATCTGCTATTTCGAACTATTCCTTAAAAAATACTGGCGTATGAGCAGGAGTATTCCACAGGTGCAAGAATTCATCGTCCCACTTTGCAATATTCATCTGGAAACCGCCCGATTCTTGAACCGTTAGTATTTCACCAACCATATTGGCAACAACTTCAATACCCAAGCCTTCCAAATACTCAACGGTATCCTTATAAAGAATAAGCATTTCCATCATGGTAGTAGCACCACAGCCATTAATCATAACGAAAGCTTTGTCGCCTTTTTGCAGTCCAACATGCTCTACCAATTTTGGAGCAATTAAGCCAACTGTTTCCTTGGAAGATGCCATAGGAACGCGAACGCCGCCACCTTCGCCATGCTGACCAGCGCCAATTTCCATCTGATCGGTTTCACCCAAATCGCCAAATGACATACCATTTTGAGGATGGGTAGCGTCGGTACTTTTAACCGTAATAGAAGCCATACTATCAGCATAACGCTGTGTAATTTCGGCTACTTCGTCAAGACTCTTGCCCTCTGCAGCAGCCGCAGCAGCAATGTGGTAAACAGGAACGCAACCCGCCAAACCACGCTGGTTATCTTCGCATTCTTCGTTGTAACGAATTTCTTCACCAGTTACCACCTGGCGAACGTTCATGCCTGCTTTCTTTGCAAGTTTCATAGCCTGCTTGCCCGCCAACTGGTCGCCCGCATAGTTAAGGGTCAGCAGCAATACGCCATGGCCTTTGTCAGCCAATTTCATTGCTTCAAATACTACCGCTCCATTAGGTGCTGCAAAGATATCTCCATCAACCTGAATATCCAGCATTCCCTTGCCCACAAAGCCTTTTTGAGCAGGTTCATGACCAGATCCACCATACGTAACAATAGTTACGCGGTCGGCACCCTCTAAATCCTTGCTTATTACGGTGTGACCATCAACGGTAACGATGTCGCCATATGCAAGTCCAAAACCAACCAATTCTTCATCGGTAATGGTTTCTTGGCTGTTGATAAATTTCTTCATCCTACATTCCTCCTTGTTTTGCGCAGTAAGCCATCTGTTCGCTACTCCCATGGCTTACCTTACGCATATCCCTGCGGCATAATCCCCTTACCGCAACAACCCAAACACTTAAAAAACTCAAAATACGAATCTTCTGTAACAACATTACGCCTGAGCAAGTCCCTTAAAAAAGCAAGCCATCGATACTGCGCCTGCATCAGGGGTTCCAATAGTTTTTTCTCCATAGCTTTTTGCACGACCAAATTTTGAAACGAAGTTTTTAGAGTTTTCGGCTCCCTGTTTAGCAGCAGTAGCCGCCACCTCAAACAAACCTGCTTCATCACCGGAATAGGCTGCAACAGCCTCACTCGCAGGAATAACCGCATCCATCATGGTTTTATCGCCTATTTCGGCGCCACTAATATCAGCAAGTTCGCTCAGTGCATTAGCAAACATAGCCTTAAGCTGGTCGGTATCCACCTCGGTACCCTCAGGGGCCTCTTCCTGCAAACCATCAAGCCAGGTATTCCATAAGGGAACCGCACTTCCCCCGTTCAGTACCATAACCGCCATGGCAACATCATCAAGCATTTCCTGAATACCGCCATCAGCATCCTCAATAGCACTTTTAATGGCATTACCAATTTTTACCATGGTCAGTCCATGATCCGCATCACCGAAATGAGAATCGATTTCCGTTAGCATATCTTCCGCGGCAATAACTTCTTCACTTGCATGAATAAAACGTGCCGCTAGTTCATCTTTAGTAATCACTCAAATCCCCTTCTTTTTGTTGGTGATTGACTCCTATTGGCAGTCAGCCCCACTTCGATAAACATACACTGCAAAACATGCCTTCCGAACGCCTGAGTTACTTCATTCCCCAACATAACCACTCAATAAGAAGCGTGACGTTACAAGGCTTGCGTTGCCGTATTTCGCGTTGTCATACTGATTTACTTCACGCAACGGAGCACTTTGTAATAATGATGCAGAACTTTGCGCATTGCTTCGTCGCCCGTATTCAGAAGCTCTACCCAATTATTGGGATGCTGCTCATAGACCGCATCGCGTGCCGCCAGAATAAAGTCGGTATACAAATTAACCTTTGCTATACCACCTTGCGCGCAGCGTGACAAATTTTCATCACCTGAGCCAGAGCCTCCGTGCAAAACAAGCGGAATTTGAAGTGCTGCATTAAGCTCTGCCAAGCGTTCAAAGCTAATATGAGGCTCACCTTTGTAGGTACCATGCACGGTACCAATAGAAACTGCCAAGGAATCTACCCCTGTTGCCTCCACCAATTTCTTTGCCGAATCCACTTCGGTATATACGCTCTCAGACATCGCATGGGGATTATTGCTTTCTTCAGTTCCCACATGGCCAATTTCAGCTTCAACTGTCACCCCATGAGCGTGCGCTAATTGGCAGACTTCTTTAGTAAGAGCTATGTTTTCCTCTAAAGTTTTACTGGAAGCATCAATCATGACCGAAGTAAAACCACATCTAATTGATTCTTCTACCGTTTCCAATTTGGTGCCATGATCTAAGTGAAGCGCCACAGGTGCATCCGTTTTTTCCGCATAGTACTTGCCCAACAGTGCAGCTTCTTCAATACTTAACTGCTCCAAATGAACTTCGGCAAAACTCAAAATTAACGGAGCATGAAATTCGTGAGCCACCTGAGCATAAGCACGTACCGAATTAGAATCCACAAAATCTGGCGAAGGAATAGCGTAGCCTTCCTTCCATGCCTTCTGTAGCATGTCGTTCGAATTCACAAGCATAGTATTCCCCTCCTATAGCGCATATTCCCCAACCTGCGCATTTCGTTTCCCCAATACAGGTCAATTAAGACACCCTTTTTAAAGAGCATCTACTCCCTAAAAGATACTTTTACGTTACAAATTATATCCTGCAAAAAGATGTCGTTCCAGGAACTTACTAAAGAGTAAGTTCCTACTTTGAAAGTTCTTTTTTTACTGCTTTACCTTGATACCCAACCGACACTTTTTTAAACGAATGCAAAATAAGTGTTAAACCAACTCTCAAAACAAGTTCCCTAAAAGTTTTCATCCTATACTTGCCCACAGGGATCTACACAACAACCAACAGTAAGTGGTCTTATCATGATCGTTTTAAATCGCCCGCCAACTCAAGACGAAATGCAATATGCCAGCGACATCATACATGGCAGGCGTAAATGGGATGTACGTATCATTGTTGGATTTGCTCTTTTTGGTGCTGTTTTCGGATTCATTATCGGCATATCAAGAGCACAAGCAAATAATGAACCCATAGATATAGGGTTTACTCTTATTTGTGCGGGCTTTTGTGCAGCTGCTTTAGGAATGGCTGCTGCTCTCATAATGAATGCAATCAGAACTATAGGTGCCATGTGTAAAGCCTGGCTACCAGCACGCATTTTAACAATTGCGGCAGGTGTATTAGTGCTCGTGCAAATAGCAAAAAAGACTACCTACTGGATGATTTTTCCTTCTCAATTTGTTACCGATGCAGTAATGGGTGGGCTCTTTCTCATTTTTGCTGTTCTATTCTTTATGCTTGGCCTCCGTCTTCTTTTTATTCTGTATTGCATGATTACAGGCAAAGATGAAGATGAAATAATGGTTCGCAACATTGCCGCCAAAAACAAAAACACAACCAAGAAACAATGATTCAAATACTCTCTTGACTCCTTTACTATCTCTTCAAGAAAAAGAAGCCTTTTCTCAACTGGGTGCCATTTCATATAAAATTGCGAGTATCTAAATATCCTTAGATTAAGTACCGCTCGAGACGACTCGGCGCACGCTTACTGTATCTCGTGTAAAAAGCCAACACTATACCGGAGGTCGAACTACCTTATGAAAAAGGCTCGCTACTTGGAATTGCTTTCCCATTCTTTTCCTACCTCACGCCAAGCTGCTACCGCAATAGCTCACTATGTAGGCGAATTATCGCTTCCTAAACCTACCGAACTCTATATTTCAGATATTCATGGCGAATATGAAGCATTTGCCAACATTCTAAGAACTGGTTGTGGCAGTTTGCAGCATGCCATAGAAAATGCGTTTGGCGAATCACTCACCGACCAGGAAAAAGCCGCGCTTACTTGTCTTATTTGCTATCCTCAAGAAAAAATGGAATGCATTTTAGCCGATGAAGATGAAACTGCACCTTGGTATGAAGAATCAATTTCACAACTACTGGTTCTTATTGATTACCTTTTGCTTACCCATTCCAATCAAGAATTAACAGAAGCACTTCCCGAAGAGTTTGCGGCGCTTACCCAAGATTTATTATCCCTTGATTATCCAACCGAAATTGTTTCTTCGCTTATTAGCACCAATACCGCACCAGACTATATTGAAGCACTCTGCTTGGCAGTAAGAACCTTATTAGTTGGCAAGCTTCATATGGTAGGCGATGTATATGACCGCGGTCCTTTTCCTGAACTGATCATGGACGAGCTTGCAAATTCGCCCCGTATCGATATTCAATGGGGCAACCACGATATTGTTTGGATGGGAGCTGCGCTTGGCCAGCGCGGTTGCATTGCTCATGTTGTACGCAACTGTGCCCGCTATGGAAATCTGTCCATCTTGACCGATGCCTACGGCATAAATATTATGCCCCTAGCCAACTTTGCGCTTGAAGCCTATCGTGACGATCCTTGTGTTGGGTATGGACTAAAGGGCAACCCTGCTCTTTCGCAACAAGAATATGATCTCAATGTAAAGATCCAAAAAGCAATGGCAATTCTGCAGTTCAAAGTAGAAGCAAAACATATTGATGACAATCCTTCATTCAACTTAGAGGATCGCAAATTACTGCACAAAATCAATCTTGAAACTAATACCGTAGAGGTTGATGGCATTGAGTATGAAATTACTGATCCGGTATTCCCTACGGTTGATTGGACGGATCCTTATCAATTGACCGATGAAGAAGAAGCGGTTATGCATTCGCTTGAACAAGCGTTCCTTAACTGTGAAAAACTTCAGCGTCACATGGCGCTTCTTCTTGAAAAAGGGAGCTTATATAAAATCGAAAACAATACGCTTATGTATCATGCCTGTGTTCCCCTTAACCCTGATGGAACACTTAAAGAGGTAAACATCTATGGTAAAACCTACAAAGGAAAAGCGCTTTTTGATGCCGTAGACAAGTATGTACGCGATGCCTTTACCGCCAAGGATCCCGAAAGCCACAAGCGTGGTTGTGATTTGCTTTGGTATCTCTGGCTGGGAGAAGGGTCGCCTTTATTCGCAAAAAGCAAGATGGCAACGTTCGAAATTTATCTGATCGAAGATAAAACAGCACGTAAAGAAGTAAAAAACTCTTACTACTCGCTTCTTGAAGATGCCGACGTTCTTGATGCGATTATTGAAGATTTCGGTATGAACCCTGAAACGGCACGCATTGTATGCGGTCATACGCCTGTTAAAGTAAAGGATGGCGAAGATCCTGTTAAGTGTGGTGGTAAAGTCATTATTATTGACGGCGGAATGTCTAATGCCTATCAATCTACCACTGGCATTGCAGGTTTTACCTTGGTCTCTGATGCCAAAGGGATACGTCTTGTATCTCATCAGCCTTTTGTGGGAAGCGTTGCTGCAATTCGCGAAGATAGATGGGTTGAATCAACTGAACGGATCATTAGCGAGACAGACCACACACTTCAAGTTGCCGAAACTGATGCAGGAAAACACCTTAAAAAGCGTATTGCTGATTTAGAAAAACTCATCTCTGCTTACCGTAAAGGAAAGATTGCAGAACAAATATAAAAGTAAAATGAGCGCCTGCTTAAGCGTACAACCAATGCTCTATACAGGCGCTCTTTGAATTTACTTTGAATATATAGCTCTGATGCTCTTTGCTTTTTCTATATAGGATCGCTGTATAAGCCCTTTTCACCCTCGTCGGCATTGTGAATATCAAACGATGCACGCCTGTTCCAATGATCAACTGCTTCTTCATAGGTAGGCTGTTTTGTCTCTGCTTCATAACCGCACTTGTCGCATGCAACATAGTAGGATGGTTCACCACTGTCGCTATCAAACCATTCAGAAACATGAACTTCAGGACTTCCGCAATACGGACAAATATTCAATCCAGCCATTTCCCATCCCTCCTTCAGCATTTGAAATGCGAGAAATAAGCTTCTTTGAGTCTTGCACCAAACTTTCAAATCCCCTTTTGCTTAGTGCAATTTTCTCTATTCCTATTGTATACCTTATAGCCATGCTGTAGGGCTGTATTAATCCAGGTAGCACCCCAAACCAAAACGAGAATGACGCTACATCGTAAGCATCATGCAGCCCGTACCAAGCAAAATTGCCAAAATCATTTTGCCAAAAGCTTTATAGGATCTACCTAAGCGACCCATTCTTGGTTCGCTGTCCCTGTACGGCTTGTCGTGCATACGAATAGCAACAGAATCAGTTAGCAAAAAGCCGCACATTTTAACGAATTGTATAAACGCATAGATATAAAAAATCAAAGCGATGAACTCCATGGGAAATTCCTTTGTCTAAACAATACCAGTAGTTTTTCGAAAAAGTCGTCGATTCAGATGCTCTCAAGAGACGCTAAAGATTAGCCCTATAGACAGCAAAATAGCCTATCTTGTTTTGGGCCCATTATGTCCTTGAAGAGGAACATCTGACAAATCATCGCGTGCAACGACCGTATATTTAGGCATAGTAATTGTAAGTCTCCCTTTTTCATCTAAACGAGAAAGATCAAGTCGCCTCTTGCTACTAGGATGATCCACTACAATTGTTCGAGGCTCAGTCGCATAGTAGCTATCAGACACCGTACCAGTGATATCAGTACCTACTAAAAACAAATCTGGATTATCCAAGATGAACAAAACATCAGAAGGACTAAGCAGTGAAGGTGTGCGCACTGCAACAGGCCGATCCGAATTAGGATCTTGAACGCAAATGAAAAGCTTATACGTGTCGAAATCTTGTACTTGCCTATTGAAATAACTTACTACTTTAGTTATTTCGTTAGGCTCTAATGGATTTTGAGATACTGGATAGCCTTGATATCTCGAAGAATCCTGAGATCTTGCAGGATTCTCGGGATAATCGCAACTCGGATATACAGATTCCCGAGAAGGCGAATATGAAGAGTCGTAAGAAGAAGTTCTGCAATACGAGCTACGCCCGTAAGAACTGCCAGAAACGTTTTTGTTAAGAAATTCTTCTATGATTTTTCTACCGAAGCCAAACATGCGATATTCCTTTCCGAACTAGAAACGCCAAAATCACTAAAATGCCCCAAAAAAATATATAAAGACCTCGGTAAGACCAATCAATTATTTATATTGTTCCTTATCTTGTGATTTTAAACAATACCCTTTCTGTCATTTATTCCGATCCTTGCAAAAAGTGATACGACACAGATCGAAAGGACAAGTGATTCCACTTTGA
>OLPD01000661.1_pt1 | contig 23079 bp, 26 predicted proteins | sample 1672111 | NCBI WGS metagenome assembly OLPD01 (sample SAMEA3136646, study PRJEB25190) | human gut metagenome
AAAGTTAAAACATTAGGGAAAGATGGAATTTCTATTAATAGAGAAAACATAGATTTATGCGCTGTTGAACAAATAGTAGATAGTGAACAGTTAAATACCATTGGTGCCATAATGAAATATGTTGAAAATAATTTTATGGGAAAAGATCTAACATTAATTGAAATTACAGATAAAATTATTAAAGAAATAAATACTAAACTTATTGGAATTGACAATGCTAGAGGTGGCTATGGAAGTCTTGCTATGGTTAGAAAGCAAGAAATTATATGTGCATATAATAGATATAGAAAATTAAGGTTAAAGTAAATTGAGGGTAGATAAATTTGTATTTATCTACTCTCAATACATTTATAAATGCTATTTGATTAAATTTATAATTTCATCTATTTTTTTCGCACCAAAATATATTTTTTCATCATTTACTATTATTGCAGGAACACTCATAACTTTAAATTTATCTTTTATTTCCTTAAAGTTAGATATATCTATCATTTCAGACTCAATATTTTTATTATTTATAGCGATCTTTTGAGCTGATACAACAACATCAGGGCATAAGTGGCAAGATAATGATACACAAACTTTAATATTAGTAGAGTTAGAAATTTCATTAATATTAATTAAAGTTTCTTCTGGAATTTGTTGACCAGGCCCAGCTAAATTATACATTGCTAAAATAAATGAATTTAATTCATGTCCCCCTGGTACTCCATGGAATTTTACACCACTATAGTTATTTTCTTTATCTAAAAGTGCTACTACTGGATATTTATTTGCATTTATTTTAGTTTCAATATCTAAATTTTCACCAACTTTATATATTTCAGTAGATATCTTTTCACCTAAATCACCGATATCTAATATTAAATCTTTTAATTCAATAGATTTAGTATTTGATTCATCTACAATTGATACAAGAGTAATTTTATTTTCAAATTTTTCTAAAATACCTTTAAGTTGATTTCTTAAAGAATCATTTAAAAGAGAACTTTTTCTAGAAACATTACCTAAAGAATTATTTTCAATAATTTTATTTTCTTTAACAGGTTTCTTAGGGGAATAAGTATATTCTTTAATTCCTAATTTTTCTTTTAATTCAATAACATATCTTTCTGCGGTTGTTGCCGCAATTGCACCATCAGCTACAGCAGTAACAATTTGTCTTAATTGCTTAGGTCTTAAATCTCCAGCAACGTATATTCCATCAATATTAGTTTCCATATTTTCATTAGTTAAAATATAACCGAATTTATCTAAATCTAATATATTTTTAAATAAGTTGCTTTTAGGAGCATATCCAACGAAAACAAATATTCCAAAAGCGTTATCTTCTTTTTTTGCATGATATTCAAAAGTTTCACCAGTTTTATTATTGATAAACTTTGCATAGTTTACCATTTCTTCACCGTTAGCTTCAAGGATTTCTGTATTAAATTTAACTTCAATTTTAGGATGAGATAAAACTTTATCTGCAATTGATTTTGCACATGTAAATTCAGGCTCTCTTGCTATTACAGTAACTTTTGAAGCAAATTTAGTTAGGAATATAGCTTCTTCAGCAGATGCAAATCCAGCGCCTATTACAAATACCTCTAATCCCTCAAAGAATTGTCCATCACAAGTTGAACAATAAGCAACACCTCTACCAGTAAATTCTTCTTCACCTTTAAATCCAAGTTTTCTAGGAGAAGCTCCAGTTGCTATTATTACCGACCTACCTTTTACTTCGCCTTTATCTGTTTTTAAAGTTTTAATTTCGCCTTCTAAATCTACTTCAGTAACTTCAGCAGACATAAAGTTTACCCCAAAGTCTTCAGCTTGTTCTCTCATTTCAGACATTAGCTTTGGGCCGTTACTATCTCTTGCACCAGGATAATTAGAAATTTCAAAGGTTTTATTTACTTGACCACCTATTTCAGATTTTTCTATGATAAGTGTATTTAATTTAGCTCTTCCTGCATAAATACTTGCTGAAAGACCAGCAGGACCTCCACCTATTATTAATAAATCATATATATCATTCATTTAATATACCTCCTAACATTAAATATTTTGCATTAATATCAAAACATTTTTAAATTATCAATTTTAAATAATTTAAGGATATCTTGAGAATAATAAGATTTGAATAAAAAGAGTGGATGTACCACTCTTTTTATTTATTAAAGCTTTCCTACTAAATCTAAGCTTGGTGTTAATGTTTCTTCACCTGGTTGCCATTTAGCTGGGCAAACTTGATCTCCATGTTCAGCTACAAATTGAGCTGCTTGAACTTTTCTTAATAACTCTTCTGCAGTTCTTCCAATTCCTAAATCATTAACTTCATAAGCTTTTATTTCACCTTCTGGATTGATTACGAATGATCCTCTTAAAGCTAAACCTTCTTCTTCAATCATAACTTCAAAATCTCTAGCTAATTTACCTGTTGGATCACCTAACATTGGGAATTGAATTTTTGCAATTGTTTCTGAAGCATCTGCCCATGCTTTATGAACAAAGTGAGTGTCTGTAGATACTGAATATACTTCACAACCTGCTTCTTTAAACTTTGCATAGTTATCTGCTAAATCTCCTAATTCTGTTGGGCAAACAAATGTAAAGTCTGCTGGATAGAATACAAATACTGACCAATGTCCTTTGATTGATTCTAATGTTACTTCCTTAAATTCTCCATTGTGATAAGCTTGAACTGTAAAATCTGAAACTTTTTTATTGATTAATGACATATTAATCCCCTCCTGAAATTTATTTTCAATTGATATTTTTTATCAACTATTTCTTATAACTAATAATAATTATTATTTAATAATTTGTCAATGTATATTTTAAAAAACTTTATTTATTTTCTAATATTTATATAATAAGGCATGATACATATAAAACTATAAATCTGAATTTTAAATGATTTCATAATCATCTTGACATAATTAAATAATCCTTTTCTTTGTTTTCGTAATACCCTACTTCTTGAACAATTTGTGTACATATGTTAAATTAGTATTTATTAGCAATAATTATATAACTTTATATTTTTTACAGAACTTTTTATAAGTTAAGAATAATATCGATCTTAAAGCAAATCTAATTATGCCCCAAATAATATGCTAATCTCATATTATTCATATAATTCTGCAAATAATGCCCCCACTTAATTTTTATATAAAATTAAATTTTATTTACTAAATATAAATTAAAAATATTTTCTATAACTTTTAGGAGGACTTTTAATGACAATTCAATTTAATATGATTCAATCTATCGGATTAGCTGTAATTTTCCTTTTAGTTGGAAAATCGGTTAAAAATAATATTCCGCTATTTTCAAAATATGCTATTCCATCACCTGTAATTGGTGGGCTTATATTTTCAATTGTACATATGATTCTTAGACAAAGTAATATTGCTGTATTTGAATTTGATTCAACATTGCAAACCTTTTTTCAAACTATGTTTTTTTGTACCGTTGGATTTAATGCAAGTTTAAAAATGCTTAAAGTAGGTGGTAAAAAAATATTAATATTTCTACTTATAGCAACAGTCCTAGCTACTCTTCAAAATGTATTAGCTGTTGGACTTGCTGAATTTATAGGAATTAATCCGCTTTTAGCACTACTTACGGCTTCACCATCCTTAACTGGTGGTCATGGTACATCAGCAGCTGTAGCCCCTAGCATTGAAGCTCTTGGATATCCTGAAGCTCTAACAGTAGCTTTAACTGCTGCAACATTTGGACTTATTTCTGGTTCTATTCTTGGTAGTCCTATGGCTAATCGATTAATAATTAAAAATAATTTAGTAAATAAGAAAAAAAATCAATTATCTAATGAACATGATTTTGATTTATCCATTATAGACAATAAGAAAACTACACTAGATACTAATAAAATCAGTATGGCTTTCTTCCAAATACTAATAGCTATGGCTCTTGGAACTTATCTAACTGATGCTTTAAACTCATTTGTTGGAAAATGGTTTAATGGAGTAACTTTCCCAGCATATATAGGTGCAATGCTTATAGCTGCCGTTATAAGAAATATATCTGATACTTCAACTATTTTTAAATCACCTTTAGAAGAAATAGAGGTAGTTGGAGAAGTGTCTTTAAATCTATTCCTTGGTATGGCACTTATAACATTAAAACTTTGGCATTTAGTAGATTTATCAATTCCAATGTTAATTTTACTTTTAGCTCAATGTGTACTGATGTATTTTTATGGTATGTTTATATCATATAAATTAATGGGTAAAGATTATGATTCTGCTGTAATGGTGGCAGGTTTAACTGGATTTGCAATGGGATCCACATCAAATGCAATGGCTAACATGAATTCAGTTACGGAAAAATATTTATACTCTAAAACTGCATTCTTTATAGTACCAATAGTAGGATCATTATTTATAGACTTTATAAATATAGGAATTATATATGGATTTATTGGTTTTCTTTCTTAGGAATGTACAAAATTTAATATAAATGAGTCATAAAAACAGGAATGAGTCATGTAATTTAAAGTATTACATGACTCATTCCTGTTTTGTAAATTTATAATAAATCATCAAAAAAGGTTGTAGTTTAAACTACAACCTATAACAATCTAAAATTATCTTCTATTTTGTTCTTTTTTAGCTCTTCTACAAGATATACATCTTGTTGGCTCATTATCGAATCCTTTTTCTTTATAGAATTCTTGTTCTCCTACTGAAAATATGAATTCACTTCCGCAATCTCTGCATGTTATTGTCTTATCTGTCATAAATATTCCTCCTAAAATTAAAGATTCTAAATCGATATAATAATCTCTAATTTTCGAGAAACTATTTACCTAAATGAAACTTTTTTTGTTAGCAACTTTGCTACTCTCTTATAATAACATAGTATTTTATTAATTTCAACCTTTTTTAATTATTTTTTATAAATTCTTAAAATTAATCCAATATTTTGAATTGAGCTTTGTTTATAAATCTTAAAATTTAAAAGAATAGACTTATTTTATAGTATTAATCTCTTTCGTAAGATAATATATCTCCAGTATTAGCATCTATTTCATAACTATATTCTATATTATTATAGTAAAATTCTATATCATATTTTTGTGCTCCGTTATCTACATCCATTTCAACTTTAATAAACGAAACTTTATCACTTGTTATCTCTGCATGATTTAATGCTATTTCTTTTGCTTGTTCTTCAGAAATATTAACTACACTACTTACATTATTTTCATTTTTATCATGTTCGATATCATAGTCATACTTTATTATTTCTCCATTAGCAGAATTAATCTCATAATCATATTCCTTATCACCATGATAAAATTCTATATTATATTTTTCTATGTTATTATCTACATCACTTTCTACCTCAACAAATGATACCTGATCGCTTGTTAATCCTGCATGTTTTAATGCAATTTCCTTGGCTTCATCAATAGTAACTGTTTTATTATTTGATACCTCTGAATTGCTACATCCCATTAAGCTAATGCTAATTATCGTTATAATTGTTGCTAACTTTAATCTTTTCATTTTATCCTCCAATCATTTTAAGTAAATTCTTATTATTGTGTACTTATCTAATTCACTCTCTATATGAATTTTAGTATTATAATTATTGGCTATTCTATTTGCAATAGATAAACCAATTCCAAAGGAATTATTATTTACTCTAGATTTATCAACCTTATAAAATCTTTTCATAACATTATTTACTTCATTCTCTGGTATTCCAATTCCATTATCTTTTACTTCTAATTTTAATTTTCCCAATTCATTTTTTACTATTATTTGAATTTCTATATTATCTTTATTATTATATTTTATTGAATTATCAATAAATATAATTAATAATTGTTTTAGATCATTTGGATCAATTTTAACTTTTATATTTTCTTCAATATTAATTATATATTTTACATTAGGGTTTAAAACTTTATAATGTTCTACTACTTCATCAACTATTATTATTGGATCAATTTCATCTAATTTACTTAAGTTTACTTCTGTTTTTTCTGCTTTAGATAATAGTAACATATCATTTACTAATTTTTTTAATCTTTCCACCTCTTTTAAACATATATCTAATGATTTTTCTAAACGCTGTTTATCATTTTTTCCCCACCTCTTCAACATACTTAAATGTCCATGAAGTGCTGTTAGAGGCGTTTTCAATTCATGTGATGCATCAGATACAAATCTACTCTGCTCATGGAATGCCTCCTCTAATTCATCCATCATTGAATTAAAAACTATATTTACTTTATCTACCTCATCATTTAGCTCTGAAATTTCAGCTCTCTTATTAATTCCTTTTTCTTTTATTTCATTCATAGTTGTTATAAGTTTTCTAAGCCTCTTTATAAAGTTCTTAGAAACATACATAGCTCCTATTCCACTTAAAACTAGTCCTAAAATTAATGTAAAAATTAAAATCGGTAATGAGTTTTCAATAAAATCCTGAAACATATCGTTTTCTCTAACTATTTGTACTATATATTGAGAATCACCTATATCTATTGGTCCTGTTATTCCCATATATATATCAAAGTCAAAAAATTTGGAGTACGTTGTAATTTCTTCATTTACATAATCAAATTTAATCTCATTCCATATTTCTGATTTAGATTCATAATATATTTTATCTAAAGAATAAATTCTTATACTTTCATCGTCACTATCAGTTAACTGTTGTAAATACTCATAAAATCCACTTTCTGATATTTCTACATTTATATCCTTAGATAAACTTGTTATCTCTTCATACCTATCTTTTAATAAGTCTCTTTCATATTCATCTGTAAATATCCAAAATGTAATTAATTGACCAATTGTATATATAACCAAAATTAAGCTAATTATAAAAAATGAATTTTTCATAATTTCTAAAAATATAGGTAATTTTTTAGTTTGCATAACTAACTCCTCATAATATAACCAATAGATCTAATTGTCTGTATATATTCTTCCTTATTTTCATTATTTAATTTTGATCTTAAATATCTAATATATACATCTGTAACATTAGTTTCTGGTTCATATCCATATCCCCATATTTTTTCTAATAACTCTTCTCTAGTAACTACTTTATCCTTATTATCTATTAATATTGTTAATAACTCATATTCTTTGTTAGTTAAACTTATCTCTATTCCATTTCTTTTTACAATTCTTGAACTTTTATTAATTACAATATCCTTAAATTTTACTATATAATTATTTAAATTATCTTGCCTTCTAAAAACTACTTCAATACGTGCAAGCAATTCTTCTATTGCAAAGGGTTTAGCTATATAATCATCTGCTCCTATTTGTAGTCCATTAACCTTATCCATTACACTATCTTTTGCACTAAGCATTATTACTGGAGACTGCTTTTCTCTTTTTAACCTTCTACATATTTCAAATCCATTCATTGAAGGAAGCATAACATCCAGTATTACAAGATCATATTCATTTCTTAAAGCCTCTTCTAGACCTTTTCTACCATCCTCTTTAATAGAAACATTATATCCCTCATATTCTAATTCTCCCTTTATAAAATCAGAAATATTAGGTTCATCCTCAACAATTAATATGCTCTTCACTTTGTCTACTCCTTTATAACTTACTTCCTATTGTAATTTTAATCATAATAGTTATCTAAATCTATAATAGCACCTAAATTCGAATCAACAGTAACTTCAATAAGCATGTTGTTTGAATCCTTTATTTTAAATTCATACTCAAAACCTAACATGTCTAATTCTAATTTTTTCTTAACACCTAATACTTCTCCCTCAACTGTTTGAAGTGCTATTTCTTTCGCTTCATCAAGTGTATAATTAATATTAGATTTAGCTATACTATATACTGCTATAACACCTGCAACCCCTATTATTGCTACTGAAGATATTAATATAGAAATTTTTCTTATTAATTTTTTCTTATTTTTCTTTATTGTTTCTCTTATATTATCTAAATATCTATTCATATTAATTTCTCCTTTTATTAATCTTTAATATGATTATATAATATTAATTCATAAGTTTCATGAAGAAAGAATGAGAGTAAAATTAAAATTTTTTAATCTTTTATAAATAAATATCAAAAAAGGCTGTAGTTTAAATTACAACCTTTTTTTATTATTTTTTATAAACACTTAAAACTAATCCATACTTTCCATTTAGCAATATTAATATTTATTCTATATCAACTTTATTTTTCGGTGTACTATTTCAAAATAATACATTTTATTCATATATGTCTGATAGTTCCATTTTTATTCTATCTAATCTATTATCATATACTCTATTTAATAGTTCATTATTATATTCATATTTACATATATTATTAGGTATCTTTACTACAAATTCACTGCCATTCCCTATTTTACTTTTTACACTTATTTGACCATTATGCATTTCAACTAAATATTTAGTTAATTTTAATCCAATACCTAACCCTTCACAAACCTTAGTAAATCTATCTTCTACATTATAAAACTCGTTAAATATATTGTTCAGATCTTCTTCTTTTATTCCAACCCCAGTATCTTTAACTGAAATAATTACGAACTTGTCATCTAGTGATATATTTACATTTACATTCCCATTTTCATGGTTATATTTTATTGCATTAGAAATTAAATTTAGTAGAATTCTTTCTAGTTTAATCTTATCAAAACCAATAATTAATTCTTCTATTTCTGTATCGAATATTATAGTTATATTTTTAAACTTCTTATAATTATTTATGTCATTACATAATGATTCTACTACATCTACAATATCATAATTATTAGGATTATAGTCTATATTTCCACACTGTAAATTAGTTAAATCTATAAAATTATTAGATATCTTAAGAATTCTTAAAGCATTTAAATTTATTCTATGAATATCCTTTATAAAACAATCTTTACAATTCCCTAAATCACATATTTTACATCTATTATCTAACAATTGTATAGATGTTATAATCATATTTATTGGTGTCCTAAATTCGTGCTTTATATTAGAAAAAAATCCATCTCTTAAATTACTTATTTCATCCTCATGAGATATATTTCTTATTTTATTTAATATCCCACTTACATTTCCCTGCTTATCAAATGTAGGATACTTTTCAATAGCAATAGTATATTTTACTTCATTTAAATATACTATTTGCGTATATTTTAATGATTTCTTTTCATCTATGACTTCATTATTTCTAGTCTTTTCAATATTAGAGGATTCCTTAAATAAATTTAATTCTTCATGTGTTTTTCCATATACCTCCTTCCTAGTTTTTTTAATAATCTTTTTAGCATATCTTTCGTTGCAATAAATAATTCTTCCATCTAAATCTGTATAAAAAATATAATCAGGTATTATGTCTAAAAGTAATTCTAATGTTTCTTTTGAATATTCTGTTATCACTAAAATATCTCCTTTCATAAAATTCCTAAAAAAAAGACTGTATATTACAGTCTTAAATTTTCCAAATCAGATGTCTGTTATAGTAGAATTTTGTAACTTTTTGCCGGCTTTATCATTTTATACTATTTTATGTATAATTGTCCAGTATTTTCTAATAATTTTATTTAAATTTCGTTCGACATAACACTTTTATATTGGTCTTATGTAAATATAAAAAAGATAAAAAGTCAAAATGGTATAAATAAGTTATTGCCTCAAATGAAGCAAGTTTAAAAGAGTAAAATAGTAATAGAAAAAGTAGATAGATTTATGTAAAAAACAAATCCATCTACTTTTTTTATATTACTTTTTTTCAATTCTATTTCGTATCTCTTCCATATGTTTATCTAGAGCTGCACTAATTTCTGAACACTCAAACAGCTCTTTACTTATAATTTCAGCTTCTTCTGGATTAATATTTTTCTTATATCTTAATTTATGCTCTAAGCTTGCCCAAAAATCCATTGCTATTGTTCTAAGTTGTACTTCTACTTTCATTCTTTTCTTTTCATTCTTTAAGAAAATTGGCACTTCTATAATTAAATGTAAACTTCTATAACCACTTTTTTTAGGATTCCTTATATAATCCTTCTTCTCAATTAGATTAATATCATCTTGATTTAATAAGCAATCAGCTAACATATAAATATCTTCTGGAAATGAACAGATTACTCTTACACCAGCAACATCTCTTATATTTTCTTGTATTGATTCCAATGTAAAAGGTAAATCCTTCTTATTTAATTTTTTTATAATACCCTCAGGAGACTTTAATCTAGTTTTTATACCTTCTATTGGATTTCTATCATATTGTAATGAAAATTGTTCATTTAATACCTTAAACTTTGTTTCCACTTCCATAATTGCACATCTATAATAAGCCATTAACTCATTCATTGGCATCATATTTCTATGTATGATATCTAAAAAATCATCATTTATTATTTTTTCTCTTACAAATTTTTTACTAACATTTTTTAATATATAATCATCATTTATTATTTTTTCTCTTAAAGCTTTTTTATCAATATTTTTTAACATATAATCACCCTTTATCTTACTTAAAACTAATGATAACTATCTATTTAGTCCCTATCCCACCCTCACTTGCAAGTCAACATATGGTTATTACATTAATTTATAACTTTACCCTTGTAACATTACTGAACTTATCTTTTATTATTTGCACATTGTTCCGTATATGCTAATCTATGCACTAATTCACATCTCAATTAGTAGAGCTTATGTTCACCCTTGCAAATTACCATCTAAATTTTAAGAAATAATATCAGTTGTCCAGTTTAATCCTTGTAATTTAGTATCTATTAATCTATATTCTTTTGAAAGATTATCTACTTGCTTTTGCATTTCAGCTACATTTACCGTACTTAAAATTTTTATTTCTTTATTTGAATATCTATCAATTCTATCAGCAGATTCACTAACAAAGCTCCTTAAAATAGATATCTTCAATCCTAAAGCATCCCTTTTAGCTATAATATCTGAAATACTTTCATTGTCTACATATGTAGAACTATTAGTTTTATTTATTAATTTTATAATATTTTCAAGTTCAATAATATTATCATTTAGTTCATTTATAAGAGTATGGGGGTTTTCTGATGGTATATCACCTTCTTGAACCTTAGCATTTTTTATTAATCTTTCTTTTAAGTTTGCAATTCTTTTTTGTAAGTCGGCCCTTAAATTTAATGCTTCTGCTAATTTCATATTAATCACCCTATTCTTAATTATTATTTCTCTATTGTACCATTTTACTATTTATATAAATAAGATTGTATATATTTCTTATTTCAATTATACATAAATTGTATATATAGTCCACAACCATATAATAAATAATTTTTAAAATATTTATCTTCGTTACAAATTAAAATTTGCATGGCAACCTTTAAATAATATTTTTAAAGCTTCTAATTGATATAATTGCACTTACTATAAATATACATATTGATACTAATATACTTATAATAAAAGTTATATTTAAGTTTTCTGATATAAATTTTCCTAAAACTTGTATTGCAAAGAAACTGTGAATTAATCCTATAGATAATGGAAGTACATAAAACAACATTACTTCTTTTCTAATAGCTTTTCCTAAATCTTTTTTTGATGCTCCTATATCCTTTAGAATTTTATATTTATCCTTATCTTCTGATGCATCACTATATATCTTAATATAAATAATACTAGCTTCTGCAAGTACAAATACTAAGAATAAAAATGCCCCAATAGAATAAACAAGCTTTAACCATTCAACACTTTGAGTTTCATATTTTCCAACTTGAAATTTAATATTATCATTTAAATATGGTTCTAATCCTTTGCCTAATTTATTAATAATATCTTCATTTAAAATATCTGAATCGTTTTTAACCTTAATTCCATAAAAATTAACTATTTGTCCATAATTATAAAGTTTTTCATATTCATCATTATTAACAACAATTGTTCTAGATTTAATTAATGACCCTAAAACCTTGAATCTTATATCACCTTCACTAATTTCAAATGTTTTATCAACAAGAGTTATTTCTTTTGGCTTAATTAAGCTTCCCAATGTACTAGGATTTTCAATATAAATAACATTATTTCCTTTAACCATTTTTTCATTAATCTTTTCTAAATCTTTTTCATATCCATTGCTCTTCAAAATATCTGTAAACTTATCATAAGACATCACTATATAATCTTGTTTTTGAAACTCTTCAACATTTTCTAATGTATTATTAACCATTAATACATCAGTGTTTAAATCAAACTTCTTTTCACCTAGTACTTTGGTAATCTCTTCACTTATTTTTTCAGTATCTATTTCGTTTTGAGAATAAAATGACATTGTAAATAACTGATCATTTTGTTCACTCATTATATAAAGATTTCTCATAGATACTGCTGTACCTAAAACAGTTACTGTACATGCCGTTAAAATCCCTATTGTAGCATAAGTAGTGTAATTTTTCTTTACCCTATAAGCTAAACTATTAATAGTTAGTATATTTTCTCCTTTATATAATATCCTTTTATTATTAATTAAAAAGTTAAGAACTGCTGGAATAGCAGCATAAAATAATCCATAAGTACCTATACAAACTAAAATTAAAGTTTTAAAAGCATTCATTTTAGAACTAAATACTAAGTAATATCCATATGTAATGCAACCTATAGATACCATTGCAATTATATAAGTAAAGACTGTTACCTTAGGCATACTTTCTGCTTTTCTACTATTATTTAAAAGCTCAATTACATTACTTCTTGAAATATTAACAAATCCTTTAATACTCATTAATAAAAATATAGCCATAAATATTATAAAGGTACTTATCATTGAATTAGCAGTAATAGCAAATTTCACATCTATATTAAACCCTGCTAAAGCAAAGATTATCATTTGAAAAAACTTAGAAAATAATACACCAACACCAATTCCAATTATACTGGCAGATATACCAATGAGCATCATTTCTGTAAAATATATTTTACCTATAGTTTTTAAATCTACACCCATAAAGGTAAAAAGACCTATTTCTTTTTTTCTATTTTTTAAAAATACATTAGAGACATACCATATAAAGAAAAGCATAAACAAACCTAAAATTATACTTATCATTTGTAATATCATTTTTGTATATACAGCATTAGCTTCTCCTAAATCTTTTAATGCTTCCCCACTCATAAGTATTAAGAAATTACTTAATATAATCACTGAAAATATCATTGATATAAAAAACATCGAATATGTTTTTATATTATTTTTAAAGTTATTAAAAGCTATGGAAAATACACTCATTATTTAGCACCTCCTAAAGTTGCTAATAAATCAATTATCTTACCATAAAAATCTTTTCTGTCATTTCCTCTATTTAACTGACACTTTATTTCACCATCACTAAGCATATAAACCTTTTTAGAATAACTTGCACTAAAGGCATCATGAGTAACCATTATTATAGTTGCATTATTTTCTTCATTTACTCTCTTTAAACATTCTAATAAATCTGTAGAAGATTTAGAGTCTAAAGCACCTGTTGGTTCATCTGCAAATATAATCTTTGGTTCTGTAATTAATGCCCTTGCAGCTGCCCCTCTTTGCTTTTGCCCTCCTGATAACTCATATGGATATTTTTTAAGATGATCCTTAAGTCCAAAAATATCAGCTATTTTAATAACTTTTTCTTCTATATCTTTAGTTCTCTTTCTTCCTAAAGCCAATGGAAGAGCTATATTATCCATTAATGTCATATTATCTAAAAGACTATAATCTTGAAATATAAATCCTATTTTATCTTTTCTTATATTAGATAATTCTTTATTTTTTACCTTAGTAAGGTCTATGCCATCTAAAATTATTTCACCTTTAGTTGGTTTATCTAAAGTAGATAGTAAGTTTAAAAGTGTAGTTTTACCTGCTCCTGATGGACCCATTATTGATAAAAATTCCCCTTCATCAACAGATAAAGATATATTATTTAAAACTCTAGTTTTAAAGCCTTTAATTCCATAATCCTTTGATAAATTATTTAATTTTAATATTTGACTCATTAATTGTTTCCTCCAAAATCTAATTTCTATTTTGCTGAACTGTTAATCAGCTTATAAATTAATTTTAGTGGTTTTTTACTAATTAATCCTTCACTTAACATTACATTTAAAGTTCTAATGTTACATTTTTGTAATAGTAGTGAAATCAGATATTTTATTAAACTTAATTTTAAACAAAGTATATTGATTTTTTACTGATTCAACCTCAAATGAACTTCCTAATTTATTTAAAATCTTTTTAGAAAAATAAAGTCCCATTCCAGTTGATTTATATATAGTATTTCTTCCATTAGTACCTGTAAATCCTTTATTAAATACTCTTTCTATATCTTCTTCAGCTATTCCAATTCCATTATCTCTTATATTTAAACAAATATAATTATCATTTTCTTCACCATAAAATTTAATTTTTCCATTTTCTTTAGAATACTTTATTGCATTATTAATAAGCTGATCTAAAACATATAAAATCCACTTTTTATCAGTAAAAATATAATAATCAAGATTATCTAGTTTTATTTCTATATTATTCCTTATTAACATAAAAGCATTATTTTTTATAGCTTCCTTTATTAAATCTTGTAATTTAATTTCAGAAATAAATATATCTTCAGCTGCTGCTGTTGCTCTACTTCCATACATAACTGAATTAACTAAAAAATTAATTTTTTCTGTTTGATTCTTAATATCTGCACTAATTTCTTCATCATCAATACGTTCTAAAGTCATAGATATAGCACTAATAGGTAATTTTATTTCATGAACCCATTTTGAAATATACTCTTCCATATCTTTAATTTGTGCATCCTTCATATCTAATACTTCTGAATATTTATCTTCTTTTTTATTAATTATATATGTCATTATTTCTTCTTCTAAAGACTCACCCTCAATATCATTTACAGTAATATCATTATCCTCTTCGATAATTTCATATATGGTACTAAATCTTTCTTTCCAAAGTATATATTTAATTATAAAAGCTCCAATATAAAGTGTAACTAAAATTACATCTAAGTAATATATTTCTCCCATTCGACCCCTTAGCAAATTTAATACTAAAAAATAAATGTTAATACAAACTAAAATTCCAAAATTAAATAAGATACTTTTTATATTTTCTTTGATAAATCTTTTTAAACTCATTGTATTAAATATCCTATTCCTTTTTTAGTTTTAATAACATCGCCTAATCCTAATTCTCTTATTCTACTTCTAAGTCTTGTAATATTTACAGTTAAAGTATTATCACTAACAAATTCATCATCATTCCATAAGCTCATCATAAGCTTTTCTCTAGATACTACTTTTCCTTTATTTTTTATTAGTAATGATAATATTTTTATTTCATTCTTAGTAAGCTCTATTTCATTATCCTTATATCTAAAAATACATTTTTCTATATCTAAAACTGCATCATTATAATAAATTAGTGAATCTGAAGTAATATAATCATAACTTCTACGTAATAAGGCATTAATCTTTGATATTAATACTTCTACAGAAAAAGGCTTTGTAATATAATCATCTCCCCCATTATTCATCCCCATAATAATATCCATATTAGAATCCCTTGAGGATAAAAATATTATAGGAACCTTAGAAATCTCTCTTATCTTTTCACACCAATAAAAGCCATCATAAAAAGGTAAATTAACATCCATTAATACAAGGCTTGGTTTTTTCTCTATAAATTCATTTACAATATTATTAAACTTATCTATTACTTCTACTTCAAAGCCCCATTTCCTTAAAGATAAAGCTAACTCTCTAGAAACATCTAAATCATCTTCAATTAACAATATTTTTTTCAAACTTTTCACCTCTTATTTAATAACTTGCGAATCTTATTAAAATACTATCATAATTTTACCATTTTATTCTTCTGTTTATTTTCTACATAATTATGGTATAATTCTAAAGTAATATTTTGAAATACCGTAGAGGATGGCTACGGTGGTTGTACGTATTCCCACCTTGGGTTATTGGTGATTATCATCATAACTTAATGGGGTGGTATTGGATATGCTTGAATTGATTATAAAGAGCTGTATTGTTATTTATATAATTAGATTAGTTTTAAAACATAATCTTTTTGTTCATTATGTAAAGATTTCAGTAAAATTTATTGGTCTTGATATTGAAATTAAAAGCAAACAAAAAGATGCTCCATCCAGCGAAGATTAGCATCATTTTTGTTAACATATTCGTTTAAATCTAATAGCCCTAAAACTAAAAACGTTCTAAGGATTAGCTTAGTGTTAGCGCACTAAGCTTTTCTTATTTATATTATATCAAATTTTCATTAAAAATAAACTTATATTTTTTAACTATTCTTACAAAGATTTTTCAATTATATACTCGTTATATCCTGAATCATCATTCAATTGCTCTTTTATTATCTTAAATCCTCTATCTATATAAAATTCTACTGATTTTTTATTAATTCTATTTGTATTAATTGATATAGTTATTATATCTTCTTGATTATATTTTATTTATCTTATTGTATCTATTTATTACTTATTATTGAAATTTATCAATCATACTCCACATTATAAGTTGTAATCTTATATCTACTTCCTCATTTATACCTCTAGTTACATATCTATTATCTTTCTTGAACATATTTATTTAACTCCTTATCATTATTGATTTTTATAGTAATCTTTCCAGCCCTTATTACACCTACACATAGAATTCTCTTCATTCCCTTTTGCCTCCCTATAATAGAAAAAGTCTTAATCACTATCCTTATAGCAATTAAGACTTTTAGATTTTGCTTATTTCTTGTTTTAACATTTCAATGAATCCTTCTGAAAATACTTTTCTGTTTATTGACTCTTTTATTAACTCTATTAGTTCTAGCTCTGTTACATCAAGACTTCTTGGAATGTATGTTTCATCACCTCTTCTGGTTGCCTTGTAGACACAGAACCTTACTTCATCTCGTTTTAGTTCTTTGATGTAGATTTTCTCTATTGAGTATGTGTACTCTCCTTCCCCAACTTTTCCTTGGCTTATTATCTTACAGTATTTAGTTTCTTTGATTATTTTTTCTTCACTCTTCTTACTCACATTAATTCGCCATCCTTATCTTATTCTAGTAGGAACTTAGAAAGTTCTTCTGTAGTTACTACTACAATTGCATAATCACTTGAAAGCAAAAATAGTGAAGAAGTCCAATTAACTCCTTCACTACATTCAATTATATCAGTATATTCTGGTATTAAGCCTTGTAGCTTATCTTGTTTCAGTACTTGGATATCTACGATATTTTCTGCTATAAGTATATATCCACCTAAGTCAGATTCTGTATCTCTATCAACTCCATAGTTTTCATTCAGTATATCTATTGTTACTTTTATGCTTTCAATTACCTCTGATGGTATATTATTCACTTCTAGTAATTGATTTTCTTTATAAATCTTCTTCATCATCAATCCTCCCTAAAATATAAAAACTTCTATATGCAATCTAATTACACATAGAAGTTTCTTGTAAGTAATATCTTTATTCAATTATATTATTCTTAACTATAATATATATTTATATTTTAAATTTATTTTGTAATAGTTTAATATCACTGTGAAGAGTGATAGAAACATAACCTTACTTTTTTTATAGTGCTGGGTATCACTTATTTATTTTAACATCTTGCCAGTTAGCGTTTGTAAGTATCTCCGCATTGTTTCCAAAGAATACATTGCCAGCTTGTAAGTCATCTTTTAACCAATACATAAACCAAGCTGTCATATATCCATCTGCTTTTTTATATGTTTCTCCATGGTCTATATTCACTAATCTTCCCATAACTTTATAATCAGTAGTTAATTTACTATAAATATCTTCCATTGCATATAACGGACTTATTCCTTGACCTGATGTTTCTTCTATACATATTGCTTCTCCTGAATCAAAATACTTTGTTCCTGCAATAAAGAAATAAGGTATATTTATTTTTGTTACATCATAAGCCCAGTCAGTACCCAATTGACCTGCTTGTCCCCAAAATTGTGCTGTTGCACTTGCTGTATACATTGCTTTATATAATTTACCATTATTCCAGTTATTAACAGCATTAATTGTTCCAACTCCACCTTGTGAGTGTCCACCAATAGCAATATTATTGGCATCTATTTTATTATAGAAAATACTCTTTTTATCTTCATTTAATTTTAAAACGTAATCTAAAGATTTTGAGGAAGATTCACCACTTCTTGAATTTTCATCTTCATTTCCAATTACTACGAATCCCCAAGATGCCAAATGCTTAAAAAAACCTTTATATTTTGATGCTGTTATCCCTGTTCCATTAGCAATAACAACTAATGGGTATTTTTCATTACTATTCTCTAAATTAGTTGGATACCATATTTGATATTCTTTAAATATATCACTATTTGAATCAAATGACTTAAAGGATACTTCATGCTCTCCAAACTGAGAATACTTCTTTTCTAACTCTTTTTCAGTTTCTAAATAATTGTAGTAATGATTTCCTCTATATTCTATTACTTTAAACAAGATAAATATTGCTACGATTAGTATTAATAATATACTTCCTATAATTCTAATAAATACTTTCATAATTGATTCACTCCGGTTTCTTTTCTAGATTTATTGTTCTACAGGCATATACTTATCAAGATATTCAACTACTGTATCCATAAACCCTTCATACACCTTTGAATCATTTTGAAGACCATGTCCTGAATGTGGTGCTTCAAAATATTTATAATCTACATTATTCTCTTTTAATGCATTAACTAGATGTTTTACAGTTTTAAATGGAGCTACTTTATCGTATTTTCCATGAGCAATTACTGATGGAACTGAATTTTCATTAATCCATGCATAAGCTGATATTGGTTTCATTACTTCTTGAAGTTCATCTGTTCCAATAATATCTTTATCTATTTCACTACCAAGCATTACTCCAAATAGTCCTGCTGCTGCTTCATTATTTTTATCTAGTCCATAACTATCCCAATCTTCAGCAAAGAAACTTGATGGACCAACCATTTCAAACATCATTTTAACTGGTAGAGGAGATTCTTCAGCATCTCTATAAGCATATAACATAGCAAGTGTTCCACCAGCAGAACCACCACTTATAACCATTTCATTTAAATTGTATCCAAGTTTTTTTGCTTCCTCCACAACAACTGACATAGCTTCTTTTATTTCCATGGATTGAGAATAAACACTAGCATTATTCTTATCAGTGCGAAGTGTATAATTTATACCTGCTGTTACATATCCTTTAGAACATAACCATTGAAGTATTTCTGTATCATCACTTTTATCTCCACTTGTGAAACCTCCTGCATGAAGATAGACAACTAATCCATAATTTTCTTTTGAATTATCCCTTGGAACATATAAATCAAATTTATTAGATTCTTTGTCACCATAAGAAATATCTTTATGAATTTTTCCTATAGAGTCATTCCAATCTACAGTATATTTTTTAGCCCATTTAGGTTTATATGTAATTTTAAATATTGCTGAACCAAAAAATGAAATTATAAATGCTAATATACATATAAATATAAACACTCCTTTTCCCTTCTTCTTTTCTTTTTTAATAGATATCATAGTAAATTACCTCCAAACATTGTACCCCCTAATAGAAAGTTCATAATAGCTCTCACAGCCAATCTACCTAATACAGCTGCAACAATGATAACAATAATAAGAATAATAACTCGTTTTCTTGTAATCTCCATAATGTTTACCTCCAAATTTTATTTGACACCTTAATGTAACAAGTGTAACATTTAAGTGAAACAAGTGTAACATCTTTGTTTTTTCTTAGTCAATAAATTTAAGAAAATGATACAAAAAAGGGAGGAGTGTAACATCATGAATAATGATGAAAAAAATAGTTATGTAAAAAAGCAAATTACTAATGCTTTACTTATATTATTGAAAGAAAAAGAACTGAAGGATATTTCTATAAGTGAAATAACTACAGCTGCTCAAGTCAGTCGTATTTCTTTTTATCGAAACTATGACGATAAAGATAATATCATCAAGGAGTATATATCTTTAACATTAAATGAATGGAATATAAATCACCCTAAAACTAGTGAACATACTGAGGATGATATTCTTGGAGATATATTTGCATATATCACAGAATATAAAGATTTCTATTTACTATTAAGGGATAGAGGGATTTTTTATTTCCTTAAAGATATTATTATGGATGCATTAGGCCCAAAGGATGAGTATCCAAACTTTGGTGCATATACTGCTGCTTTTATTGCGAATGGTATTTATGGGTGGATTGAAGAATGGTTTTTAAGAGGAATGCAGGAATCAGGCGAAGAAATGACAAAGCTACTGAAAAATAGAAATCTGTAAAAATATTTAGCGTTGTATTTCAATAATACAGTTATTATAGAACTAATGAGCATACAACGAAAAAAATAAATATTAGTTTCTAAACTAAACTCCACTTTTGTTCAGTAGCATTAATTTTTTTAAGTAAGTATTTAACCATACTGACTCTTACTTTGTTAATTTAATGTATTTCTATTAAATTATATAAATAATCTTTATTCTTTTATTTTAAATAAAACTCTTACCTATATGAATATAAGTAAGAGTTTTAATATCTTATAACCTTATTATATTTACAATTTTAGTAAAAACCTCATTTACTTATGGTATGGTTCTCCGTATCAGTATTAAGTGAGGTTTTATATTTCAAAATTAATTAATATAATAAAAAATCGTCTACTAAACTTTTTAAAATTAACTTATGATATTCTAAATCTAATATTTCAAAAATATTTATTAATGTATCAGAAAATACCTTCAAATTATCTAATGATATATTTACTAATTCACGCTCTTTATAAGCACTTCCTATATCAGACTTAATAAAAGCTCTATCACTAATTCCATTATTATGAACTATAACATTTCTGTATGCACTTATTTGCTTTAATATATTGAATTCATCACTAGTTATTAATTCTTTAATATTAATTCCTAGTTCTTTTTTAAATCTATCATTAGCCTTATCTGGATTTAAAAAATCATTTTTACAATCTTTGATAAATTTATCTGCTAAGCTTTTATTATGTTTTATATAAATTGTATTTAATACTCCTACATAATAATCTCTTAAATATATCTCAAGGACTGAAGACATCATCACTACTATTTGTTGATTTAAAGTCTTAATTACTTCTTCATTTTTATTAAAATCAAGTTCACTACTCAAACTAATCATGTTCTTGACTTTATTGTATCCAGTGATAAATCTATATCCTATATTAGCTTCACCACACTTTACACAATATCTAAAATCTTTAATATCGTTCTCTTTCAATATTTTTGATAGTACTTGTATATACCCTCTAACTTTACATATTGGACAGTAACAATATACTAGTCTATACTTAGATTCAAAATCTTCTTTAAAATAATTTTCAAGATTCTCTTCTTCAGATTCAATATTAATTTTATTTATAATATTTAAAATTTTATCTTTAACTTTACTCCTTGACTCCTCTCCAAATTCTTTCAAAAAATTATTATTAATTAATATAAAATTTGAATACATAAACTCTCCCTTTAACTTTACTACCTAGTATTAATAATTTTCTATTAAGTTTAAATTCATATAGTACTTAAAATTGATCTCATTGAATTATGTCATATTTAGTAATTCTATTTAAACACCTTAATATAAAAATAGTCTTTATTAAATTTTCACTTACATTCTACATATGTAATAAGTTATTTTATTTTAAATATATCGTACATATTGCTTCTATTTGGGTCATTGAATAAATCATAACTAATAAACTCATATGGATTGCTCATCCTTTTTTCAGTACTATATAATTGTAAATATGGTACTCCCACAAATTCCATATCTAATTCTACGATTATATTATTATAATCTAAATCATAATATTGTCTATATCCTTTATGCTTTATACTTGGAAAATTATCAATAAAATTCACATTATATTTAGGCTTAAAATAATTTATTATTGCAGCTTCTGTAATATTTATAATTTGATCTTCTTTAGGCAGATTAGACATTACGTTATTAAGATGCTCAACACTCTCTTCTTCCGAACATATAAATTCACTTGAAATTCCATTAAATCCTGAAAATACCTGATATGACATTTCTAATAATAATACATATATTCGCCTATGAGGATAATTAACATTACAATCTATAAGTATCTTTTGCAATTTCTCATGAGATTTTAATCGCTCAATGGCATTCCTTTTTCCATCTCCTCCGTAAGATTGTCCAACATACAGTACCTCCATTTCATAATTACTATCTATATATTTATAATTCATATCAAATAATGCTTGGGTATCTATTTTAAGATTTTTAAGTTTCATAACTTTTGATTTACTAATTGAAATCTTATTTTGTATATTATCACTATAAAATCTCTTTAAATATTCATTATTAAACTTTATATTTATACTATTATATGGATATTTAGATGTTATTTCTGCCTCACTATAATCAATTCCTATTCCTGTGATATCTATATCATGAAAAGTAAAACTCTCATCTTTTTCACCTAAATGCCTAATTAAAGTAAAATTGATTCCTTTGCTACTTTTGGATATATCTTTAATTGATATTTTGGGAGTCGATAATATCATATATATATGGTATCTTTTATTTGCTTTTGATAGTAAATTTAAATATTCTACTGGTATAAGAGACTTATACGAACAATAAACTCCTAATCCAAATTCACATGAGTATTTCTGCATTATATCCTCTCCTAACATAAATCAAAATTTTTCCTAATAAGATATTATTTCCATTATGATTATAACATAATAAACTAATTAAATAGCTTTTCACATTTATATTGTTATATTTAAATTCAATACACTCATTCCAATATTTCCTAACATAAAAGAAGAAGGAGCATCCTTTATATATACTCCTTCTTCTTTACTTATATAATCTACTAACTTATCATTTATAGTTAAGTTTATTGAATCAACCTCTCTTAATTCATTTATTGTTATCTTAGAAATTATCATATGTAATAACTTCTTCTTCTGCTCTC
>OLPD01000663.1_pt1 | contig 23025 bp, 24 predicted proteins | sample 1672111 | NCBI WGS metagenome assembly OLPD01 (sample SAMEA3136646, study PRJEB25190) | human gut metagenome
GCTTAGAAAACCTATAACGTGGTAACGTCAATCCCACGAAAAAAATGATTGACCCAAAAATATCATTAATATAAAAGGCACAATATATGCCATTTCTACTGTAAACATTCCATTCAATTCCATTGTTCTAATTTTTGCAAGTTTGCCTTCATTTTTGTATATTTTATAATTTCTTTTCATCCATACCTCGTTTTCTTATGCATTTGCAGCCATCATTATCTCCGTCAGCCATACGGCTATATATCCAACTGTAATAAGCGGAACCAGAGGTATTGACGTTCGCTTTTTGAATCGACTTCGCGCCAGTATAATCCCTGCTACCACTGCAGTTAACATCCAGGTCATCACTAACAGTTCAAGCATATTCCAGATTCCCAGATACCCTCCCAGAATACACATCAACCAGCTGTCTCCATATCCCAGACCTTCTCGTGTTGCTTTACTGATTACGATAAAAAGCGATCCGATCACCAGACCTGCCAGATATGATTTCCATGCTCCGGAGCCCACGGTAACCACAGCTATACCACTCTCAATTCCGGTTATTAAACCACAGCCTATAAGTGCAATCACAGATACTTTATGCTCCCGTACATCTTTATAAGCCATGAATACTAATGCCAGACATACCATCATTCTGCCAATAACCTGGAACCAACCGTATTCCATCAGATATATATTTATTTGCTGCATTTTGTACATGCTCCTTTCCCTACTGCCTCTGATACAGGAATCGCATATACCGTTCGTTTAAGTCCACTGCAGCTTAATGAATTATGATAACGATTGCCATAGTCTGTCAGATATACCTGCGAAGCCGCACTTCCATGCACACATTTATCGCAGGGATGATATTTTTCCTGATCATTGTTACGCAGGTCATCCACCGTTCCTGCATTGACTGTTCGAATAGATAGTTCCAGATAATTGCAATGATAATCCCGATGGTATACCATGCCTGTCTCCGTAATGTACACGGTCTCATTATCCTCTTTATCCCAGAATGCCGACTGATAACCATTCCATCCTTTCATCCGCATAGTTTCTTTCATATGAACCGACTTTGCTGCAAATACAGGTATCGGAAGCTTCACCTGATAAGTCACTTCCATTTCCAGAATGCCTGTCAACATCGACATACGTGAATTCTGACAGCTGATTCCACTGCTTCCATTTACGACAATGCTTCGTTCCAATCGTTCACTGCCAATTGCCCTGACAATATCTTCCTCCAATGCAGACGGTGAGACCATCTGTGTCAGATAGCACTCTTCTGCCGCGCGTTTTGCCGCATATTGCATTCCATTACGCACACTGGTGCGTATGGACATTACTTCCATCATGTAAAAAAGAGCTAAAACCGCCAGAAAAAACAATGGAATCGCAAATGCCGCCTCTATTGTAATAGATCCTTTTGTTGCCAAAAGGCAGAAGGATGTCCTCTGGTTTTCAGTTTGTTCATTTGTTTTTGTATTGTGATACGAGGGATTCACAGAGTAATTCATCATATGCCTTGAGGGAGGCATCATAGAGAGCATCTCCTTTCTATATATGCAAAAAAGATTGTTACTATATCCCAAAGGACATCCTTCTGCCTTTCAGCTATTGATAAGTATAATAAGTGTTAAATGTATAAGTGATTCCTCTTCGAAGCCGCACCGTCGAGGCCACTTCCATCCTGTAAACGCAATGATCTGCACGAAACCACGTAAGTCCCTTTTCGTTACGCATGCATAGTTCTATCAGATCCTCAGTCCGAAGGATCAGGTTGTTCTTGTTTTCCAAAAGAAGCAATCCTCGTAGATAGCCCTTATAATCCAGACCTTCTTCTGCATCCATTCCTTCTCCATGGTCATTCTCAGTCCCAAGTGTCATAAGCCCGGCAAGCGACAATTGCCATGTCTCCGTACTTTTTACTAATGGTACTTTCCCACCTTTCATAAGACTTCGAAGATCCATAACACTTTCCCCAAGTGCCCACGCTAACAGCAATGCCTGTGCTACCGCTTCACTTGCCACCGGAAGTGCAATCAAACTACATAATGTCAGAGCAAGACTCTGCGCCTCCGCCTGTTTTGCTGCGTCCTGCTGAAGGAACGCATAATTAGGCGCAAACCGAAGCATCAATAAACGTTTTAATACTGCATTCAGATTCTCCCGGTCACTGTTCTTCCCGGCAAGCAGATATTCCATTTCATACTTCAGTGTGCCATCTGCCCCTTCTTCCTCCACTGCTGTATCAAAATGTCCTAAAAGATATTCATCCAACAATATCTTCGATAAAGACTCCTGTTTTGCCTTGTCACTGAAATCTCCATATCCACGCTGAAGGGTCCTTCCTGATACCAAAGTATCGGACGTCACACTGGCATCAGATACTTCTTTCCCCTCTGGCATTACAAGTTCAGTCAATGGAGTAGATGCAACTCTCTGCATATTGGGAAGCGGATTATTCTCTGTCGGAAGTTCCTGTTCATTCTCCGACAGAATCCCCGCCAATTCTTCATTTACACGATCCTCCATCTTAACCGACTCTTCCGCTTCATCTGCCCGCTCTTTCCAGACATCCTCATCCTCACCGAAAGGATTCAACGAACTAAGACCATACTTACTTTTCATATATTTCGCTATCTGATCCTCTAATGCTGCGCCATTATAATCCGTCAACAATTGCACCCGTTTCATTGTCTGTTCCATGCCGGATGCTCCATAATAAGACAACCGGTCAAAAATTCTTTCCTCACTATAATCACTGCTCTCATAAGAAGCATCTAGCACAAACAGATCAAACTCTTCCAGCATATCCCGCTGATATTCCGCAAATACTGATTCCATGGCACAGTTCATATCTGCTCTCCGATAACTTTTGGCAGATTGCAGGGACGCACTTTCCATCATGCTTCCGGTAAATCCAACCAGCAGCACAAAGATTAATGCCAGAAATGCTGTTACCTCACCACGTTTCTTTTCTGATTTATATGCCGGAACTTTCACTGGTAATTTTCTCAAATATCGTATTTACAAGACTGGTAAGCTGCGACTTAAAAATGATTACCAGACCAATCAGCACAACAAGGATCAGAATAACTTCCACCACACCGATCCCCTTCTCATCGCGCAGGATGTCCGTGATCCTCTTTTTTAATTGAAACCCCTTCCATCTCATTCGGTACAACTGTTTCTTTATCATACGTATTCTCCTTTCTTCACATCCAAGCTTCCTTGCCTCTAATCGTCTTTACATCTGGGTGTCCTTACATTTGAATAGATAAAAATGCCGGAACTATAACAATCAGAAGTACCGTCGAAAGCATCATAAACATTGGCAACAAAAGCTTAGTTCCTGCCTCTTCGCCTCTTTTCTTCGCAGCAGCTTTACGTTCTTCAAATGCCTGATCGGCTTCTGCCCGAAGCAGTTCTGATAAACCCTTGCTTCCTTTTCGCAGATTCTGTGTAAGCAACGCAGCCAACTTCCGATATGCTTTTAACCCACATCTTTTCCCAAACTGTTCGTACGACTCCACTCTGCATCTCGTTGCATGTCTTCTCCATTTCTTCATAAGCAAAACGGATTCCCCGATAATTTTTCTGCTTCTCATAATCGGTTACAATCTTCTGCCAGGCACTTTTTACTGTGATTCCTGCTCCCAAAAGTAGCGTGAGTTTATCCGTTATCTCCGGATAATCTAACATCATCTGCTGCTTTGTCTCCTGATCTTCTTTTTGACGATTCTGTCGGTCTAATGCCAGCAACAGTATACATATCATCGGTCCTAACGCTAACACATACCATCCCCGGAGATTCTGAGGATTACGAAGCACTATCGTATTACCATCTATCTGTGTCGGAATCTTGAATTCTGACTTCTGCCTGGAAGACTCCTCCTGTTTTCTCAGTTCTTCTGTCACAAGCAAGACTGTTTTCTCATCATTATCATCTAGTGGCGGATATATTTTTACTGCCATTTCAGTTATCGCACGCTTCGTCTCATCCTGCTTATATATCAGGCAGGCTTTCAGGTTCACCAGAACTCCTTCCGGTTCTTTCATCAGATTTTCTTCATTCAGAACACCATATACACTGATCACATCATAGCGATCAATCTCCCACTCTACGCGAACAGGAACGTCTGGAATTTCCTTGATCAGATTCAGGTCATACCGCACATTGTCCAGATTTTTATTCTGTCCAAGGATTCGATCACCAAGTTTTTCTGTCTCCTGATCGAAGACTTTCTGAAGTTCTTCATCTGAATAATTCCTTTCCTGAACCGTAATCCTCACCTTGTCTTTCTGACGTATACCGTTTACTATCAATTGAAGTTCCTTTGTTATACTTCCATGTCCACTGCTTTCTCTGGGGATACTCGTCACCGATTTCGTTGCCTCTCTCTGATCTGTCACAAGCAGTATCACTGCCAATACGCAGCTTCCAATGACGATTCCCAGCATCAGACTTCGATATTTACAATCTTTTCCCCAAGCAAATATGCGCCGAAATATATTGCCAGACATGCTGTCATCACTCCTATTCCTGTCGGATTCCCATATAGTATCTTCATAAATTCCGGAAAACTGAATTTCATATAAGCAATCATCACAAAGGGAATTACTGCCATGACTTTAAATTCGTATTTTCGTGCCGCAAGCATCGTCTCTATCTCAGCTCTTACCTCCAGCTTGTCCCGGATCTGCCCGGCTGTATTGCGAATAATACCAATCATATTACCTCCGCTTCTTCTCGCCATAACAAATACATTTACAAAGTTCCTGACGTCCTCCTGCTCTACACGCTCTGCCCATTCTTCCAAAATCCGTTCTGCCGGAATCTGCAGATAAATCTGGCGAACCATATGCGTAAATTCTCTTTGTATGGCCGTATCCTCCTTATAAAGTATACTTAGATCCTTTTTTGTTTCTTTCATGGCATTTTCAATCGAATATCCTACCTGAAGTGATGCTGCAAGTGACTGTATTGCCTCCCGAAACTGCTCCTGAAATTCTCTTCGTTTCTGATTAATCTTATCCACTTCCCAGTGCAAAAAATACCAGACACCAACAGGTGTTAAAATGATAAATGCGATTTTTGATTCATAGAACAGATACGCCAAAAGCATTTGAAGTGACACAGTTTTGAATAATGCTGATGCATATTCAGAGCGTCTGATATCCTGCCGAAAATAACTTTTCCGTATTTGCAAGATCCTGAACTTTCTTCCACTTGCCGGCAATTCTTCCATGTTCTCTGCCTGTTTCTTCAAACTGGTACAAAATCCTTGTATCAATTTCTTCCCCGTTATAATCCATCACCTCTACAATCTCCAGAAGCTTTCTGCTTTTATCCCAAAGTCTTCCAATATGAATAATGATATCTATCGCCGATGCAATCTGTCTCTGAATAGCTGCCAGTGGCACGTCCATCCCCATAAGCACCATCGTTTCCAATCGCCTGAGCATGTCCTTTGGACTATCCGAATGCCCGGTACTCAAACTACCTTTATGTCCTGTTGACATCGCCTGCAGCATATCAATGGTCTCAGGTCCGCGGACTTCTCCGACAATGATGCGGTTAGGACGCATACGAAGTGCCGAGCGTATCAGCTCACGAATTGTGATCTCGCCAATGCCTTCCACATTGGCATTCCGGGCTTCGAGCCGCACAAGATTCGGAACATCCAGTATCTGCAATTCTGCGTTGTCCTCGATCGTAATGAGACGTTCTTCCTTTGGAATATACTGAGAGAGTGCATTCAAAAGTGTCGTCTTACCGGAGCCGGTTCCTCCGCTGATAAATATGTTATATCCGGACACAACCAGTTTTTTCAGCACTCCTGCTACTTCCTCGCTCAGAGCCTCCAATTCTACCAGCCTGTCCATCGTAATCTGTTCTTTCGGAAACTTACGGATCGTAACTACCGGTCCATTCAACGCCACCGGATACAGCACCACATTAACACGCGAGCCGTCGGCAAGTCTGGTATCCACGATCGGCGATGCCTCATTTACCAGACGGTTCGTCCCAGCCACAATCTGTTGAATCACATCATCCAGTTTGTCCCGAGATACAAAATGCCTGTCCGTCAGATACAGCCGTCCATACTTTTCTACAAATATATTCTGCACTCCATTGATCATAACCTCTGTAATCTCATCATCCTCAATCAACTCCTGCAGCAAATCCAGCTTGCGAAACGCATTGAAAAGCTCCTTCCCAAGTCTTGCCTTTTCTTCCAACGGAATATATTCCACCGCACTTTCTTCTTCCAGCACACAAAATATCAGTTCCTGTAATTCTTCATCCTCTACTTCACGAGACAGATCCAGCCGCCCCAGTATTTTTGTTTTTAATGCTTCTTCTGACGTCACAGCGAATCATCCTTTCCCATAAACTGCCGTATCCATGTCGGCAAAGTGTTTCCTCGTACTGACAGAGCTTGGAAACAGCCAGCCTGTCTCCGGAAGTCATCATATAGACCTGGTCACAACTTTGTAAAATGTCAAAGATTCCCTGAATACAGTCACCTATATCCAGAATCAACACATCGTAAATACTTCGTTCCAATATTTCCCGAAGCAGCCATAGCCATTCCTCTGTTGTCACTGTTTTCAGATCCTCTGAGTATGTCACCGGAGGAATATAATCCATCCCAGACATCTGCTGTACCAACGTAGTTATTAAGAGTCCCGGATTACCGATCTCCTGTTTTGCATAATACAGAAGCATCGACAGATTCCTTTCCTTTTCGTCTGCAAAATGACCACCTATTCCGGCATATGGTTCCATATTCAGATACAGAACATTCGATTTCTTCGCAAGCTGTATACCATGCTTAATCGCCTGTGAGGTCTGTCCCAGTCTACGTATCGGACTATAATATCCGATCAGCTGACCTCTGTTCTTTTTTCTCACAGCCCACAGATCTCCCATTCCACTCGCAGTCAATCCATCAACCAGACAGGTATAGATGGCATCTGCTGACTGATAACGGTAGATCCGGGGCTTATGATCCGGAGGTACACTTGTCTCAAAGACCGACAAATACATCACTTCCGGGATTGCATCCAATACTCCTTCCGTGAATTTCATATTTTCATCTGCCAGCAGAATATCAATCTTCGTATCCCGCCTCATTGACAGTACCTGCTCCGGGCTCTCACAGATCTTTACCTGTAATGACAGGTCTCTTTTCCCACCAAGGTACTCGGCAAGACGAGCAGCATATTCCGTTTCTGCATCGCAAATGACTAATTTTTTTCCACTCACCATCATCCTCCCTCCTTAAATTAATTTACATAAAACATTTCTGCTTAGTCTTTTCCTCCTTCTGTACTTTTCCATTTTTCAGTTACTTCTGTTTTGATTTCTGATCGACCTGATCAGATCACGAAACATAATCAGATTTTTCAACTAGATTCAACAACTCAGATACAAGTTTATGTAACTTGTAAGATGTATTATATTCTTACTTTTCGCAAAAGTCCACCACTTTTTTAAGAATATGTAAACATTGTATATTTTTCACAAAATGTGATATACAGAAATACCATAAAGCAACGCAACCCCAGGAATTCCAAGGGTTCCGCTTGTCAAAAAGCTAAAAAGATTCATTCCAACCGCAATATTTATCCCCTGATAAGCAAGAAATTCATTTACAAAGAAAATCATACATACACCGACAAATGCACGCACAAAAAAGTTTACAATAAATCCCGGACGTTTTTCAGACATATATCCTTCTCCATTTCTGTTTTTATTACAGATATATGCTTCCCCTACAAAAAAAAGAATGCATCCGCAGACACATTCTTTCTATCACATTCATTATTTACTTATAATTCTATCTCAATCTTTCTTCCCGACCGCTGATACTGATGATATTTCACGCCCGCCGCATCAAACATCATCATAGACGCTTGCACCCTACTGCTGCCATCGTATTTGTTGCAGTCATAAATGACCTCTTTAATTCCGCTCTGAATAATTGCCTTGGCACATTCATTGCAAGGGAACAGAGATACATATAATTTCGAACCTTCCAGACTTCTGCCACGATAATTCAGGATTGCATTCAATTCACTGTGCACCGTGTAGAAATACTTGGTCTTCAGATCATCTTCCCCTTCCCTGACCCATGGAAACATGTCATCAGAACAACCTATCGGGAATCCGTTATAGCCCATAGATAAAATCTTATTATCCTGACTGACAATACAGCATCCCACCTGTGTATTCGGATCTTTCGAACGACTGGCCGACAGCTTGGCAACTCCCATAAAGTACTCATCCCAACTGATATAGTCTTCTCTTTTTGTACTCATTACGCACCTCCGTTATCTCTATGTTATCTATAATTTCCTCTATACAGGCTCTATACATGAATTACCTGATGACCTGCCGCCTTCAACAGCCGGTTCATGATCGCGCTTCCAATGCCTTCTTCCTGAAATGCTTCACTATATATCACATTGACTCCGTCTGAATCAAATTCACGCAGAACGCCGAACAGACCTGCCGCTATCGTGCGTTCATCCGCCCTCGTTCCAATACACTTAACATCGCCTGCCAGATATTGTTCCATCGTCTCAGCCGTCGCGATAATCCCCGCCCGCATTCCATTTGCTACATGTTCTGCTGTCCGTTCATTAATATAGTTTACCACTGCGTCTGTGTCACCCTCTACAACCGTAAGCTGTGCCTTTGGTGCATAATGACGATACTTCATACCCGGAGCTTTTGGTACTTCTTTACTGTCCGGCTTGATCAATGTATGATCTACTGCAACCGTTCCAACTACACCCTCAAACATTTCTTTGGTAATTGCTCCCGGTCTCAAAATCATCGGTGGATCTACCGTCACATCCAGAATCGAAGATTCCACTCCGATATCCACCGGTCCACCATCCACGATCATATCAATCTTACCAGTCAGATCTTCTTCCACATGCTGTGCAGTCGTCGGGCTCGGTCTTCCTGAAGTATTAGCACTTGGTGCGGAAATGTATCCACCGCCAGCCAATATGAGATCTCTCGCTATCGGATGGTCTGGCATACGAACCGCCACGGTATCCAGTCCACCGGTTGTTCCATGCGGCACCAGGTCACTCTTCTGAAATATCATCGTAAGCGGTCCCGGCCAGTACTTCTCTGCTACTTTTTTCGCTGCTTCCGGAATCTCTATCACGATCTTCGGCAGATCCTTCATATCTGCAATATGCACGATCAGCGGATTGTCCGATGGTCTTCCTTTTGCGGCATAAGTCTTCATAGCAGCCTCTTCATCCAACGCATTGGCGCCCAGTCCATATACTGTCTCTGTCGGAAATGCAACAAGTCCGCCTTTTTTCAAAATCTCTCCGGCCTGGCAAATGATATCTGCTTCCGGATGTTCTTTATTTACTTTCTTAATTATTGTCTTCATTCGTTTCTCTCGCTTTCTTAACCCTCAGTATAACACGCTTTTTTTTATTTTTCCATATAAGCCTTTATTCCTGCCACAATCGCTTCTGCGACTTTTTTTTGATACTCCTCCTGCTTTAATAAGCCAGCCTCTTCTGTGTTGGTTAAGAATCCACACTCTACAATAATTGTAGGACTTTCCGTTCGTTTCAACAAATAATATGTATCATTTGCTTTCGCCTTTCTATGATTCGTATCATCCAATACCAGCAAAGATTCCTGCATGATTTCTGCTGCCTTCTTTCCTTCCCCTGAATGCGTATAATAAAACACCTGTGCTCCTTTAATCTCTTCCTGTGGATAGCTGTTCTGATGAATGCTGACCGTCAGCAATGGTTTCTCTTTGTTAATCTGCTCTACTCTCATTTTCATATCACCGATTTTAGTTTTTTCTCCATTATCTTCTGACAGCATCTCATCCTTTTCTCTGGTCATTACAACTTCAATTTTTTCCTTTTTCAATAACTCTTCCACATATTGCGCGATTGCCAGGTTCACTTCCTTTTCTTCCAATCCATTAATTCCGATCTTTCCGGGATCAGAACCCCCATGCCCGGCATCCACAACCACTTTATTTCCAGCAACATCTTTTACGTTGTCACTCGCCGCATATCTGCTTACTTTTCTGCTGGCAAATATCAGCCCAGCTAACAATAATACTGTAATCACCAATTCTATTTTCTGACGCAAAAAAATATCCTCCGATGGCTTATATCAATTAAATATATGCCTCTCGGAGGATATCTATTCATTTCCACTTACCTGTTAATATCAGACCTTACTTTCTTAGCTCTGATATCAGTTCACATACTTAAGGATTACATCCCAGATATCAGATGTCTCCTGTCCCAGACGCCATGCGGCCGAACCCGCCAGATTGTAATCTTTGATAAGCTGCAGCTTAGGTGCCAGCGATTCCGCATCTTCCAGCCATACTTCATAAGTACTTCCGTCAGCTTCCCAGGTCGCATAATTCTGTTTGGTCTTATCATCCCATTCAGCAGTGACGCCAGCCTGCTCTACTACGGTCTGTGCTTCTGCCATACCGTACGCTGTACTTTCTACATTCATAGTATAGTCTTCATTATCCGTCCCTTTTGCTTTTGCCAGTTCCGCATCGGTCTTCGGCGTCTCTTTCCATACTCTCGTAAAGAATGGGATACCACTGATCACCTTCTCTGACGGAACTTCTTTGACCGTCTGTTCTACACCATTTTTCACATAATCATAAGATGCCACAGATCCTGCTTCCGGTGAGCCGCCATAATGCTCATCATATCCCATGATGACTACATAGTCTGCAAATACACCCTGCTCTTTTCTGTGATACTGCTGATTGTATGCCTGTGGTACATAGTTATCCACAGAGAGTACCAGTCCATTCTGACGGCACTTTACAGACAATTCGCGAATAAACTGAATGTAATGTTCACCGCACTCCTCTGAAATCTTCTCAAAATCTACATTAATACCATCAATGCCCGTCGACAACGCTGTTGAGATAATCTGATTAATGAGATTCGTTCTGCTTGACGTATGGCTGAGCAGTTCATAGGATTCATCATAAGAATTAATGCCTCCGTCAAAATCACGGATTGCCGCCCATACTTCAATATTAGCCTGATGTGCATAGTTCACAACTTCTGTACTGGCAATAGATTCCAGATCACCATCTGTATCTGCCACATGGAACCATGTCGGTGATAATGTAGTAAGTCCTTTTGTCTGTGCGATCAACTGCAGAATGCCGCTGTTAGCATCGGTATTCGTCACATTGCTCCAGGCCATATTAATCGTATAATCTTTGGAAATATTCGTATATTCCGGCTCTTTAAAGTCTCTGGAAATCTTTTCTTTCGTAACATCCTTCAATGATCTCTTGGCAATATAGCCGATAAATCCATCTTCTGTACGAACTTTCTTCCAGTCACCTTCGTCCTCGATCACGCGTACCTTGTCGTTCTTCTTTACTTCTGTAAGAATCGGGCTCTTCACACCACCCTGATACCGTACCTGTGTGTCACGTTTTACCTGAGCCACATCAACACTTCCAGTCTCGGTATTCACCATTACACGACTCGGCTTATCGTATACTTCAAAATCCATATTCGTATACTGCTTAACAAAATCAAGTGCAATATAAGCTGTACTTCCTTCAGACTTTACAATGACATACTCTTCGCTGTTCTTCTCTTTTCCAACAGAATAATCCTTGCTTCCCACGCCAACAGATACTACTCCATTCGGCAATGTATACAGCAACGTATTCTCATTCGGATCCCAGTAGAATCTTTCATTGATATAATCCCGTACGACGGAATATTCCACATACGCCTTACCGTCCGTAATCATCCCTTTCGGATCTATGATCTGATTATTCACAACAATAGCAAGCTGATTATCATTTTCAACCCCATAATATTTATTCAAATCAGCAGTCTCTTTCGATGGTCCATACTTCTTCCATAATAAAAGCGCTGCAATAGTACCTACTATTAATATGATCAGAATAATCATCTTCAGTAACAGATTACGCTTACGTCTACGGCGTGTCTGTCTCCTTCCCCGTCGTCGTCTTCTTCTCCTCTGATCCATAATCTACCTCCCTGTTATCTTTTTTCATTATACCAACAAAAAACCGGAGCGTCATTATATATTTCGACATTTTATGAATTAGTTAGAGGGTATTTACGTTTCCTTATTAGTAATCTGATGAAAATACAACTCTTTAATGTCACCATTTTCATTAAGCACATAATCCCGCATATATCCCGTATTTTCCCGCAGCATATGTGCGCGCACGATCTGTGTCGGACTTGCCGGGCTTCCTTCCATTTCCATATAGACTCCCTGCTTCTCATATTGATACAGTTCATTGAAAAGCTTCTGATATTCTTTTTCTTCTGATGTCATGGGTTCCTCCCTCAATGCATCAACTCCCAGCGCAGGACTACGTATAAATAAATGACCGGATGTGCATTGTGATATATTGCCGGTACAGAAAATACGATACACTGCATATAATATTATTAGGCATGGATATGTTGTTGAAAAATCTCTGATGTTTTTGAAAATTCGAATACTGATTATAATCTGATTTGTTGAAAGTACTCCTGTCTGGGAATACTATTTTCTGTACGGCTATTATAAATGATTTCTTATGTCTACGCAAGACTATTTTTAGATTTATTTTATTGAACATTTATAATTTCCTATGCTATACTGTCTAAAAGGAAGTGATAATATGAAAATTGAAAAGATTAACGACAACCAGATACGCTGTACTTTAACAAGAGCAGATCTGGCCGACAGACAGCTTAAGCTGAGTGAACTGGCATACGGTTCAGAAAAAGCAAAATCACTTTTCCATGATATGATGCAGCAGGCAGCTCACGAGTGCGGTTTTGAAGCAGAAGATATTCCGCTGATGATTGAAGCAATTCCAGCTTCCGCCGATTCGATTGTGCTGATAATTACTAAAGTGGAAGATCCCGAAGAGCTGGATACCAGATTTTCCAGATTTTCACCAGCCGGTGGCGATTGGGATTCCAAACGAGACGGCATTTCTCCGAAACTTGACGGCGCAGAGGATTTATTGAATCTTCTTGGAAAAGTAAAAGAAAGCATCTCTGCTGTACCTGGACAGGAGCAGGCCGCACCGGATAAGGCAGATAAGAAGCCTTCCGATCTGCGACTGTTCTCATTTGGTACAATGGACAGTGCGATTTATGCGTCTCAGCTCCTTAGTAAGATGTACCACGGTTCGAACACTTTATATAAAGACACAGATGCAGATATGTTCATTCTGGCATTGACCCAGTCTGATCATACATCAAAAGATTTTAACAGAATCTGCAATATGCTGTCCGAATATGGTTCTCAGGAGAATTCCTCCGGAGCAACTCTTGCATATCTGGAAGAGCACTGCGATATTATTCTCGCAGCCGACGCTGTTCAACAGCTTGCACAAATCTAATTATAAAAAGCCGGAAGTCCATATGGGCTTCCGGTTTTAATTATGCTTTTCTACATATATATTTTTATATACTATGCATTCAGAATAGCATTCAGTTTCTCTGTCAGAAGATCTGCGTCAATGCCATGCACCATAGCTGCTTCCTCAATAGACTCTCCCTGAGAAGATGGGCATCCGATACAATGCATTCCAATCTCCATAAGAGCTCTTGCAACATCTTCAATCTTATCTCCACTGGTCATTAATAATTCGCCAATTGTAGTCTCCTTATTAACCTGTGCCATGCTATCGCCTCCTTTATCATTTCTGTAAGCATTCCTTATTATATCCGCTTTTTCCCATTGTGTAAACATTTAAAAGTCGTTTCTTTATAAAATTTGACTATTCAAATGTCAAGATACATTTCTCTTTTTTTCGACATTGTTCAAATTTTATTATATCTCCACAAAACACTCGTTCTTTTGTTTTCGTCGAGTAATCAACCAAAATCGCACATTTTAATGTTGATAATGTTGATAAGTGATGATAAAGTACGGTTTTTTCACGGATTTTCTATTTTTTAATGTTGATAACTTTCCAAACTAATGATGACAATTTTTTACAACTTTTTCCACTTTTGTACATTTTTGTGTATTTTGTACATTTCCGCTTTTCTGATACCATTACATAATAGTATACCCTTGTTACATAAAAAAAGTGTGCAAAACAGGCACACTTTTTTCACATTTTATACCACTCTTCTTACCGTTTTTATACTCATACAGGTAGCCGGAATAATTCCGATACCTTTGGATGGATTAATTGCATTCACAATCTGATCATTTCCTATATATATGCCTACATGTCCCTCATATAATATAAGATCTCCCGGCATAGCTTCTTCATAACTGATTCCAGTTCCTGAATATTCCTGATCCCATGTCGTTCTTGGAAGATTAATTCCAAAATGTTCGTACACAGACTGAACAAATCCGGAGCAATCTGCTCCATTTGTCAGGCTCGTCCCACCCCACACATAAGGATTCCCGATAAACTGACAGGCATAATCTACAATCTGCTGTCCAAGTGTCGATACATTAGCAGCCTGCTCCGCTGCCTGCCGGGCCGCTTCTTCTTCAGCCTTTTTTCTCTCCTCTGCCAGCCTTGCTTCTTCCTCTTCTCTGGATTCTGCACACGGTACTGCTTCCGTAATATGCTCAGCTGACGATTCGGACATAATCTCATCCGCCCGTTGCCAGGCTTCTTCTCCCGTAATAATATACTTTGTGTATACGTAGCCGGTTACTGATCCGGACTGCACCCTGGTCCATTCACCCACAGGACCGATAATCTCCGATGCCGAGCCCGGATACAGCTTGCCAACCCATTCACTCTCTCTGGAAGGCTCGCTCCTTATAAAGAGAAATGTATCCGCATCTACATTTGTAAATGCCATTTTAAAATACTCACCTTTTATCGTAGGTGCCAGATAATCCGATACCGCTGTCTCTATTCCAGTCGAGTATGTTTCATTCTGTACCTTACTGGTTCCCACTTCTGGCACAGCCACCTGATTATCCGCAGCTCGTACCCTCTCCCCGGGAAACATCATTGTTCCAACTGCCGTAACTAAGAGCAGTCCGTTTCTAAGACTCGAATTCATAAACATCCTCCTTCTTTCGTCTATGTCTTCTTGTCTTTTGTACGCCTGCAATCAGGCCGGCCGAAATACATCGTCGCCAAATGTTACAGAATTGTTACAACTAATACTTTGCCATTATAACAATGCTTGTATTCTCTGTCAAGGCTTACTCCCAGCATTTACAGCTATATTCTCTTACATTTTGCTTGCGATTTCCTTATATTTCCACATCATCTCCTCTGATTTTATTACGTAAATGTTACATTTTGTCGTTTTTAATTATTTTCCAAAATATCTATTGACAAATCGAACTTTTCATTCTATAATTCAATCATAGTAATTATTACTGTTATTGATTTGAGGAGTAAAAGAGATGGCTACATTAAAATACAGCAGACAGCGAGAAGTTATAAAAGAATATCTGGCCAGTACCAAAGAGCATCCAACTGCTGATACGGTATATCTGCATGTACGTAAGACATTTCCAAAGATCAGTCTTGGAACCGTCTATCGCAATCTGAATCTCCTGGCTGACACAGGTGAAGCACTTAAGATTACAACACCTGACGGAGGCGTAAGATTTGACGCTACCACTACCCCGCATTATCATGTACTTTGTTGCAAGTGCGGATGTGTCCAGGATCTGGATATGAAGCCAATTGACACATTAGATGAGCAGGCACAGCAATGTTACAATGGAATCATCCGATCTCATTCAGTCTTATTTAATGGAATCTGCAGTCAATGCAGTAAGGAACTTTCAACACATTGATTTACTTCAGTATAATTACTGATTTAAATATAATAACTAATAATGTTAATAATATTTTAAAGAAAAGGAGATAAAAGTTATGAAAAAATTTGTATGTTCTGTATGTGGTTACGTTTACGAGGGAGAAGCTGCACCGGCTGAATGTCCAGTCTGTCACGCAGGTGCTGATAAGTTCATTGAGCAGAGCGAAGGAAGAACATGGGCTGCTGAACATGTGGTAGGTGTAGCCCAGGGCGTCAGCGAAGATATCCTGGAAGACCTGAGAGCAAACTTCACTGGTGAATGTTCAGAAGTAGGTATGTACCTCGCAATGGCAAGAGTTGCTCACAGAGAAGGATATCCGGAGATCGGACTGTACTGGGAAAAAGCAGCTTACGAAGAAGCTGAACACGCTGCTAAATTTGCAGAGCTTCTTGGCGAAGTTGTAACAGACAGCACAAAGAAGAACCTCGAGATGAGAGTAGAAGCTGAAAATGGCGCAACAGCCGGTAAATTCGATCTTGCGAAACGTGCAAAAGCTGCTAATCTTGATGCAATCCATGACACAGTTCACGAGATGGCAAGAGACGAAGCTCGTCACGGCAAAGCATTCGAAGGACTGTTAAAGAGATACTTTGGCTAAGCTACAAGCCGAGTAAGGATAAAAAGAACGATGACAGATGGGGAATTTATTCACCTATCTGTCATTTTTTCTTTTTAGACTTATTGGGCGACAGCCCAACAGTGAGAATCGGCGTAGCGGATTCGAACTGGCTCGGTGTGGCTACTTATACGGCGACAGCCGTCCATGAAATAGACCGTTAGGTCTATGAATGGGCATGGCGTTTTAATAGACTTAGCGACAGCCGTCAGCTCGAATCAGCGTAGCGGATTCGAGCTGGCATGGCGCATTTTAGTTATTTTCTTCAAACACTCTTGATTTTTCTTTCTCCTTGGTATAATATCTATATATACTGCATATAGTTTTTAATACTACATATCAAAATATAGATATTTCAAGGAGGTATTTGTATGTCAGACACAATCAAAAAACATGTAAAAGATCCAGGAAGTGCAATCACTCATTTTATAGGAATGCTCATGGCGGTATTTGCTGCTGTTCCATTGATTATCAAAGCAACACATGAACCAAGTCCTATTTACGTTGTCTCTATTGCAATCTACGCAGCAAGCCTTATTTTATTATATGCAGCAAGTACGACCTATCATACTTTCGACCGGTCAGAAAAGGTTAATACAATTCTCAAAAAAATCGATCATATGATGATCTCTGTATTAATCGCCGGAAGCTATACTCCTATCTGTCTACTTGTACTTGGCGGAAAGCTTGGAATCATTCTGCTGGCTATCGTCTGGAGCATTGCTATTGCCGGTATTTTGATTAAAGCTTTTTGGGTATACTGCCCAAAATGGGTATCTTCTGTACTGTATATTGGAATGGGCTGGACCTGCGTTCTTGCATTTACTCAGCTTTTAAATTCCATGTCACCGGCAGCCTTCGGATGGCTTCTGGCCGGTGGCCTAATCTACACAGCCGGAGGTATTATCTACGCATTAAAGCTTCCGATTTTCAACATGAAACATAAAGATTTCGGAAGTCATGAGATCTTCCATCTCTTCGTCATGGGCGGAAGCATCTGTCATTTCGTAGTAATGTATGCATTTGTTTTATAATCCGATTAATTTAATCATTTTAATGAAAACGCAAAAGAGTTGTATGATATCCCTTTTGCGTTTTCTCCTTTATCATATTTTCATTTCTGGAATCTCCATTCTGCACTATAAGATAACAGGCGTAGCGTGAGAGTTCATAATCCTCCATCGTTCTCGTTGCCCCTGATCCTATATCTACCATTTTGCCGACGTTGGCAAAATGGTCTGAAACATCATTTCCACTATTCTGGCAGGCATCCTTTGCCTTATTGATTATATTCTCAAATCTACGCCACTGTTTATACTCCAATGCTGTCTGTAATTCTCGCGCATACCAGAATTCCACTCCGTATTCATTCACATGCTTAATTGACTCAAATATAGATTCCGTATAATCACTTACTGCATGTAGCTTACTTGTAGCAATTCTGAATTATACACATAGAAAATAGCCGTCCTGACTTTTGGCAGAGCTAGACGACTATTTCATAACTTATAATATTGCCCGAGTCGGATGGATTGCATCCATCTTTCCCAGTTGTTTTTGTTAAATGTATTATAACTGCTTTTCCTTCATGTGTCAAATGGTACACATATTTTTATTCTCTATCAGCTTCTCTTTCTGTTTCCTTGTAAGCTGTTTTATTGAATACTCCCTTTTCATGGCTTCGGCTTTGGTTGCGTATTCTTCGTAATATACCAGTTCCACCGGGCGGCGACTGCGGGTATACTTCGCACCCTCGCCGTCATTATGTGCTTTCACACGATGCTCAAGATCCGTTGTCCAGCCAGTGTATAATGTTCCATCACTGCATTTTACCATATAGGTATAATTCCGCTTCATGTTATATCTCCGATTTCTTATCATTTCCAGAGATAACTATACTCCATATTACGGTATATACGCAACCTTTCTGCCCATTTGCCAGCCGTAAGCCTTTGCGATTTCTGATACCAGATCCCCCAATCCGGTATGATTACTTTTATCTTCTCTTTCTTCTGATAATCACCATGCTGACTGCTGCCGCTGCTACGATCATAAGAACCAGATAAAGTACCATATGACTGTTGTCTCCGGTAGCCACTCCTCTGCGTGCTTTATCCGGCTTCTTTGGAGTATCCGTTGTTTTACCATCTTTCGGTGCTTTGTAACTATTAGTAAATACGATATCGTCACTGTCTGTTTCTGCCGAAAGGGTACCCTCGCCGTTATCACTCACCTTAACTGTAACTTTGAATTCTCTCTCGTCATATGTAATACCAGTCTGCTTATCATTTACTTCCGACACGGTGTACTCATATGTACCTTCATTCTCGAATTTCAGATTCTCGAACTTGATTTTTCCAGATGCATCGTTCTTGGCTTCAGCAACAACTTTACCGTTAACATCTTTTAACTGGAATGTAAATTCTCCATCTTTCAGATCTTTGCCTGTCAGCTTTTTAACCGCTTCGATCGTCACGGTAGCCGGTTCCGCCTTGTAAATGTTGTTGAAAGTCACAGCATTTCCTTCTGCAGGAATCAGTTCATCATTTTCCTCAGATGATACCGCCTGATGTGTTATTCCGAGCGTTCCGTCGCCATTATCGGTTATCTGTGTATATACCAGATAGCTATGATCATCATATGTAACACCCGTTTCGCTGCCTTTCACTTCGCGAATCGTATAAACATGGCTGCCTGGCTGTGTATATGTGATACTGCTGAATACTACATTGCCGTCTGCGTCATTACTTCCTGTTGCCACAACATTACCATCTTCCACCAGTTCGAAGTTAAATTCGCCTTCCTTCAGTGTTCTGCCTTCCAGTGTCTTATTCACTTTTACCTGATCGGTAATGCTGGATGGAAGCTCACTGACACTATATGTATTAGTAAAGCTAAACAGCGGTCCATCTGCCGGATTTCTTGTTACGGTAAGATTACCGTTACCATCATCCGTCAGAGTAAGTTTGAATATCTTGCCCGTTGATGCATTCACATCATTAGTCACTCCTGCTGCACTGCCAGATTCTGTAACCTTATATTCAAATTCTTTGGTTCTCACTCCACTATCAGTTGTTATTGCATCCTGAAGAAGATCTGTTGTAAATGTGATTGTTCCAAAGTCCACATTTCCAGCTGCATCATTAACTGCTGTAGTCTGCGCCGGCATCGGTGCACCCTCTGTCAACGCTTCCAGCGCAAATGTGAATTTGCCTGTAATATCAGCTGGTGTCAGACTGGTATCATGTGCCAGTGTCTTGCTTCCCGCAATTTCCACCGATACAGGTTCTGTACCATACTGATTTACAAATTCAAATTGATTCTGTCCATTTGGATAATTGGTAACCGCTGTCAGGACACCATTACCATGATCTGTCACTGTTACGGTAAAATCATAAGTTCCTGTTACTACACTTATCCCATTTGAATTTGCCCCGTTTTCGGTATTCTCATATATCCGATAGCTAAGTGTATATACCGTATTACCGTCAGCATCTGTAGATTTCACAGCATAACCTGCCTCAACTGCTTTATCAAGTACTACTGCACTTGCTCCGGCTGCTGTATCCGAGGTCTTATAGCTGATGGAGTCAAATGCAATGCTTCCATCCACTCCATTCTGCTTTTCCTGCAATACTGTACCGTTGCTTCCATCTGCCGGTCTGGTCGTAAGTTTAAACTGAAATTCTCCAGCTCGCAGATTACGTCCATGCAATGTTTTCTTTGCAGAAATATCTGCTTTTGTTCCACCCGTGACTTCTGTGGAGGCATCATAGCAGTTGGCAAATACCGCCCTGTCTGTTACATCAGAAGCATCTCCATTATTATAAGTAACTGCTGCATTGAGCTTTCCGATGTTCTCAGTATCACGTGTCACAACTATCGTCACCTGTGCAGTATGACTATCGTATGTCATTCCACCTGCCGGTGTCTGAGGAACCGTTTCATTAATATTAAATGTATAGGTTCCCTCTTCTGTAAATGTCACATCACCAAACTGGAATGCCTTTGTAGCTCCGTCTTTTGCTCCCGCTACGATGGCTTTATCGCCATTTGCTGCTATCTTAACTTTCTCATTCTGTATCGCTGTTTTAGTATCGTCATCTGCCGCTGTCAGAGTGAATTCAAATGCTTCATTTGCCTTCATATCTCTTCCGATAAATGTTTTACTTCCCTTAAGAGCTGTATCTCCAGTCAATGTCACTGGTTCATCCGGAAGTCCGATTGTCAGACGGCCATTATTGCCAAGATATGTGGTAATATGTTCACCTTTGAAATTCTCGTCCCATACCGGATTGATGGACTTTGATGCAGTTCCTGTCAGATTGTCTGCTTTGTTCTCGGCAAAATACGTCAGGCTCGTCGTTCTCGGTGTTCCTGCCGGAATATAATACTCTCCGCCAGTATTCTTTGTTGCATAATTTCCAAGCATCAGATTGCTGTTTCCAGGAATGGTTACAGTATTTGTTCTGCTGACTGCTTTCCCATCATCACCCAATACGTAATAATTCCGCTGATAATAATATGTCGTTGTTCCGGTAGTATCAATACTGTCTTTCGCCGGAGTCGTACATGCTTCATCCGTATAGAGCACTGTATCATTCTGGAAATAGTAAAAATCATTTGTTTCTGCAGGTTCAAACTTCGCATATGCACCTACACCACCGGATTCTGCACCTGCCTGCTTCTGATCATATTTATTGCTCAAGAAATGTACCTGATGATTCTCATCTTTATTCGCATCAATATATGCTTTTAACTGCGCATCCGGATTTGCAAGCTTCTCTTCTACACCTGCCTTAAGGCTCACATCATAGAACAGACGCATCGGATACGTCTCATCTATAGTCATGCTTCCATCGCTCTTAACTTCATAATATCTGAGTGGGATCAGATTGGCCGGAATCTTAACCGTAACAAGATCGCCTGTCTGCAGCTGGTTTTCACCGGCTGCCTTTTCTACCGTAATCTTAATATCTTCCAGATTGTCTTCCGGATATACATGGTTGGTATCCGGAATCTCCTGATTAAAGGTATATGTCACAACAGTTTTACCGTCTTTAGTAGTTTCCGTCTTACCCGGATTTTTATACAATTGATTTGCGTACACCAGGGTATTGATGTCATCCACCTGCATATAATCGCCAAGCTGATCGGTAAGAGTAATGAATCCAGCATCACTTGGATCCTCACCCTGATCGACCTGGGTAGGTGACTGCGCAGAAGATATAATTTCATCTTCAATCTGAGTAAAGATATTTTTCAGTTCATCTGCTTTTGTTGCTACTTCGTAATATGTCGCATCCTGACCTTTACTATCCTTCGCACGGGTTCCCAGCTTCTTATATGTCTCCGCATCCGGATAATTGCTGGACAGGCCATGCATAAATGCATTAAATTTTTCTTTAGCATTCCATGATCCACTTCCGGAATGCCCGGTAATGCTGACATCTGCACCGCTAAATATACCAATGGTGTAAATATCTGCATCTGCTTTTATCGTTTTTGCAGATGTGATTGCGCTATTTGCCACAGACTCATCAAAACCAGACTGGTGATTCGGCTCTCCATCTGTAAAAAATATAACAACTCTTTTGACATTCTTTCTATCGGCGTTATTATTCGCATCGGTTTTACTCTGATCCACAAGCGTCTTTGTCAGATCCATCGCATAATCCGCTGCTGTACATCCTGCCGGCGTCAGAGCATTGACTGTTGTCTCCCCTTCTGATTTATTTCCACTTGTGTAAGCCTTATATCCACTGACAACCTGTGTATAATTATACCAATATAAGCTTTGCCTGTACCGGTCATTTCCAACTTTACTCGTCTTATTACCGGCAAACTTCACAACTGCGATACGATTCTGCTTATTCACATCCGCCCTTTGATCATTGACTTTTGCTGAACCGTCAATAAAACTGTTCACTGCAGCTTTAAGTGCATCTATTCTTTTGGTATTATCACCACTGCCCATCGGATCATCCATACTTCCCGATACATCAAGAACCAGTACGATATCCAATGGCACTGTAGTCTGCCCTGTGATCTTGGCAGTCGAAGATAATGCAGACAATCCCACCAGAAAATCTGAACCTGCACCTTTCTTGATCGTTGCTGTGCCGGACTCTTTTTCCTGGCTGGTAAGAGTCACATCACCTGCCGATACGGACTTGTCCGTCCATATACGCCCCACATTCTTTGTACTGTCATCCAATGCATTTTCATCGTGCCAGTTATTTATAGTTACATTGTCTGCCGTTGCAGTCCTGGCAGCATTCTCTGCGGCATTCACCTGCTGTGGCCATAGACTAAATACCATGACAGCTGCAATGATAAATACCAATAACGACGTCTTCTTCTTCATCTTCGGCTCTCCTTCCGTTTTTATTCTTTTATTATATAATGCTTTCTATTTTTTGACAACGTCCGTTTTTGAACAAATTTGGACATTTACATAAAAATAACAGGAGATTTCTCCGAAATCTCCCGCTTTCTGTTATTCTCCCATATAGTCTGTCGGATTCACCGGCTGTCCATCTTTCTTCATGGCATAATA